>OHPY01000352.1_pt1 | contig 9480 bp, 8 predicted proteins | sample 1577841 | NCBI WGS metagenome assembly OHPY01 (sample SAMEA3879523, study PRJEB24766) | human gut metagenome | biome: human-associated habitat; feature: feces | place: USA | collected 1985/1987 | reverse complement strand
TATTGACCACATAAGTATCTAATCGTAAAGCTCCACCACTATAATAAACTTTTCTAACTGCTACCGAAGGATCACCACGATCATAATCAAATACATTGGTGGAAACATTATAAGATTTTGCGTTTTCTTTTACGCTGACTTTACATTTTGTCGTATACCCGTTTCGTTTCGCGTAAATATATGCCGTACCGGCTTTTTTACCAACCACACGGCCACTGCTATTTACCGTAGCAATGTTTTTATTTGATGAAGACCAGGTAATCTTACCTGTACCGCCATTTACTTTTAAGGTTGTATAAAATCCTGTATATATACTCTTGCTGGTTGCATTCACGCTAGGTTTTTTCACTGTTAATTTACACTGAGCAGTATAACCATTACGTTTTGCCTTAATATAAACAGTTCCAGCTTTTTTCGTTGTGACATACCCTTTGCTGTTTACTGTCGCAATGCTCTTATTGGAAGATGTCCAAGTAATCGCACCGGTTCCACCAGTTACTTTCAGTGTCATATGAGAACCTAAATACAAAGATGCAGAATGCTTATTCAAAGCTGGCTGTTTCACTGTGATTTTACATTTAGAAATTGCCGTCTTTGATTTCGCCGTAATATAAGCAGTACCGGGTCTTACAGCTGTTACTTTCCCATACTTGTCTACTGTCGCAACACTTTTTTTATCAGATGACCATGTTACTGTTCCATAAGATCCCTTAAACGTTAATTTGGTCGTTCCTTTTACATACAGTGATGCGCTGGTCGTTGTTAAACCTCTTTTAAGAACGGTGATTTTACAAGTCTTTGTAATACCATTTGAGGTCATTGCGGTAATCGTAGCAGTACCAGGTGTTTTTGTGTAAACCAAACCAGTACTGTTTACGGATGCAACTTTGGTATTGCTAGAAGACCATGTAATCGCACTGTTTGTTGCATTGCTAGGTGTTAGTGTAGCTTTTAATTGTAAATGTTCATTTGTGTAAAGTGTTTTTGAAATATAATTAAATGAAATCTTTGAAACACTAACATCATTCCTTTGGCTTTCCATCGTTGCTGCTTGTACTGGTCCCATCATGCTAAACACTATAAATAGACTCATCAAACAGCCAATAAGCTTTTTGCATATTTTCATGTTATTCCCCTCCTAAGGCCAATTACGCCTTTAATAGGATTATTATAGCTTCATTTCAGGTACATGGCAATATTTCTCATACAATCGATTAAAAAAAGGCAAGATTTCAGTCTCTTGCCCATTATTTATTTATGATCTAAACGTTTATGGTAAGGTGGATATCATAGAAAATTGTTGCAAATCGCGATTTTGAAGAAATTTTCTAACGGCTTCCCAAATGGAATACATAATATTTTCTAAAACACCAAGCTCCATACTATGAATGATCAGCTGCAGCAGATAATCCTCTTTTCCGGTATTTCGATCATTATCAAACATCAACAACAAAACAGCTATGAGATCATTTTTCTTTAAATACTCCAAATCCTCTTCCACCATACCCCCATTATGAAGTTGCATGGTTTCTTCTCCATGTTGACGTATTTCAGCATACACTTCTTTTGGTATCGCAATACGTCCTTTGCGATAAAATAACTGATCTTCCTCCTGCCATAATACAAAACGATTTGTAAAATCCATGACCCGCTTCGTAAGTGGTAAGCGCCAGTCTTCAAATGGTTCTAATTTGCCACTTTGATTCAGATCTTTAAACGCAAAGCCATCCTGCTCAATTATTTGTATACCTAGGTTGGGATTATAACTTAATGTTTTTCCTCCTTCATTTTCAATGATGTCATGTTCATGTTTATGAGTCAATTTCCATTTCATATAGAAACCTCCTTGTGATCTCTATTGTCAGTATATCACTAAACCCTGGCAAGATATGTCAAGTAATCTTGTGAAATTATGTAATCGTTATTACAAATCCAAAACCTTAGCATGGAGCATAGGAAAAGGGAGCTCAGCTCCCTTTATCATCCCTTCTGCTTATTTTGTTTTCACATGCTTTAAACTACTATAAGAACCATAGCATTTCTTTCCATCTATTGTTTTATAGGCTCTTACCTTTACATAATACGTTTTATTTCGCGAAAGCTTTATCGTTTTACTGCTGCCACTCATCGTATAGTTCCATTTCCCCTTGTTACTTGTCGCATATGCAATCTGATAACCGCTGGCACCAACGGCTTTCATGCTTACCTGAAGCTTTCCCTTTGCCGCCTTAACACTTACACTTGGTGCTTTCGGTACAATTTTAAAGCTTTTCACAACCGTGCCAGCATAATTACCTTTTCCGGTTATTTGTACAGTTCCCTTACCAACAGATGTGTTTTTTCCATATTTGACAGTATAATCTTTTCCCCTTTTTAATGTCGTCTTTCCATATTTTATAACTACTGCCGGATTCATTCTCTTCCCTGTATAAGAGCGTGTTGTTAAACCTGAATAACTTAACCCTGATATATTCTTTTTTACAATTGTAAAGGATTTCTTTATTGATCCTGTATAATTTCCAATACCTGTGATTTGGATTGTTGCCTTACCAACCGCTGTATTTTTAGTATAAGATAACTTATAATCTTTTCCTTCTTTTAAAGTTTTTTTGCCTAGCTTAACTGTCACAGAAGGTTTTATCTGTCCTCCTGTATACGTTTTATTTGGGATGGTTGCTACCGTGGCAGAAAGCAGACTGACTGGCTTCACCGTTATATTAGCGCTTCCCGTTATCGCTTTATAATTAGGATGTTCAATCTTATAATATACTTTTGTCGTTCCTGCACTGGCTCGTAATGGTTTCTTTGTTGTCCATACGCCAGAAGGACTTGTTCTGTAATGTATGCTACTACCCGTTGGATAGCCACTCAAAGTAATACCATGCGCCTTAGCATCATACGTTCCAGAATAACCTTTCACCGTAGCAGTAGCTGTTTTTTCTTTAGTCAGAAAGAAGAAACCTTTTTGATTCGTCTTAAATGTTAATACGTTATCCTTTTCTACAGCCCTGCCCGCATAAGAGATGCCATTTGTTTTCGGATCATAATTATATAAATTATAATTACCGTTCGAAAGGTTTTCCGCCCGCATATAAATTTCCGCCATACCAGGAATGATCTTAGCATCCTTATTTACTTCAATCGTGTAAGCATTTTCTAGCTTATGATTTTTAAGATATGTGTTAAGCTGGGTATTGCTTATTTGATCATGCGCTGAAGGTTTAAATGAATTCGTACTATTCGTAATTTTCTTAAACATCATATGATAATCATGAAGATACCCATATTCACCAGAATAGAATATGATCGGCACATCAATTTTCTTTAATGACGTTAATTCTTGAGATGTGAAGGTTGTTGGATGCTTATAATGCATCTTTATCGTATCCTTATACATGCGATAGGCATTTTCACCGTCTGCCAAATCTGAATAATATGCCCCATCATAACAATATTTGTCATGATCTCCATAATAGTAACATTTCTTTTCTATCACTTGACTCGGTAAAACAAAGGCGTTAATTTTATTCTTTTGTTTAGCCATTTGATATTCTTTTATCGCATATTCCAACCATTGATTTGAATTTTTTTGTATTTCACCTGTCGCAACATAATTATAAAAATCCGAATAATTAACAGTAAACTTCGTATTATCAAGGCCAGCTTTCACCCCAGTTATAGTCCCATAAACGCCATTTTTTCCTCGTGTTTTACCATCGATATAATAACGAAAATAGCTATCATGTCCTGTATAATCAAATTCACGATTTCTAAACTATTTTCATTTTGATTACTTTTACATGCTTGTACTTCTTTTGCCGTTCTTGTCCGATCTTGTTTCTCTGCAGCATACAGTGAACTGACTTCAATTACAGATAATCCCAATAACAAAGCCAAACAAGTAATGAATCCTTTTTTTAAACTAAATTTTTTTAAACTAATTTCAACATTTTTCATACATTTCTCCCTTTCCTTTTTAATATTCAAATGAATTCTTTATATCGTAGCCTCATCTCCTTTATGATACAGTCATTAAATGTCCTAATACATAGATATTTGCTAATCGATCATTGCTTATAATCTTCCATAGCCCATTATCGTTATATACATGATAATATAGTTTTTTGTTAAGTTATAGTTGTGACAAAAGGTGTGACAGGAATTCCATTTAGAGCAGGCATCCAGCAAATCATGTATAGTAAAAGCTGCCTCGTGCATATCAAGTTACAAACAAGAAAAAAACTGTCAGAATATGAGAAAGTTTTATAGCTTTTCACTAAACTACTTTCCGTAATTCTGACAGTTTCTTTTACAATGCCGATAGCTGATGTGTTTCTATTTGAGAGGATTCTGCTTACTCACTGTCCGCATATTCTCCCATTATCAACGTTGCTATTTTCATAAACTTTTTTGCACATAACCTTTATCTAAAATATGCTCGCATCCCCTGTGTGGATAAAAGATAACACTATGTAAGTGTTAAGCCTTTTTAAAAATAAAATACTTTTCGATCATCCAAGCGCAACAATGCTAATTGTGTATATGCATTATTTGCCGCACACCCACAGTCAATATTAATCACATGTGCATCTTTTATACTTCTATTCCCTGTCCATATCGTGTACGGTCTGCTATCTTGCAAATATAAGGTAGGCGTATGTCCTAAAATTACGCAACGATCATTAAAAAATGCCTCATCTTTTTCGATTCGCTCCCAGACAAAATCCTCAACACACACCTCTGTATCTTCCAGATCCTTCATCCTTACACAGCCACTTTGAAATTGCATGCAAGGATAACCATGCACCAGATAATACTGCTGCTCTTGCACATGTACATCACAATAAGCCAGTGGAAGATCGGCTAGATAAGATAAGATTTCTTCTTGTTCCTTTATTGTCAGCTTTTGAAACTGGGCAATAGTTACCTGGCAGTGATTACGCTGCCAACGATCCAGGATTAACATCTTATCGTATAAATCCATTTTTTCATCTTTTAATGCCTGATAATACTGCAGCATCATATATTCATGATTTCCCATCAGCATCTTCACATTGCTTCGTTGCATGACATCCTGTAAAATGACGATACCATCAGGGCCACGATCAATCACATCTCCTAAGATGTACAAAGTATCCTCTTCATGAATATTTTCCATCATACGATCATAGCGATCCTTTAATCCATGCACATCACTCATCACATAAACAGCCATAGAATGCTCCTTTCTCAACAAACAGTTGAAATTTTCATAAAAAACTTAACAAATACTCGCTTGTCGTTGCGCTTTTGCTCAACTATAATAAAACCATACAAGGCCATGTATAGAAAGAGGTTTATATGAAATATAGTTTAGGAAATAAAATACGCGAATTGCGCTTACACAAACAGCTGACACAAGAGCAGCTTGCCCAGCTTTGCAAAGTAAGCAGTGCAGCGATTAGTAAATGGGAACATGACCTTTCTTATCCCGATATTACTCTTCTTCCTATTTTAGCACGAATCTTCCATGTGAGTACGGATGAATTACTTAATTTTGAAAGTGAACCAAGTGAAGAAGAAATTGTAGAAATGGCTAAAAAAGCTTTGGAAATGTATCAAAGCGTTCCTTTTGAAGAAGCTTTTGCCTATACGAAAGAATTGTTATATACCTACCCAAACAGTGAATTACTGAAATTGCGCATTGCGTCAAATACGATGTATGTCATGATGTTTGGCGGTGAAAAGAATGGTGCTGTCTATCAAACATTTGCGAAAGAACTATGTGAAGAACTCATCAACAATACCAGCGATCCTATCAAGGAAGGAGCTGTTATTTTTCTTGTGGATTTTTATATGATGGAAGAAAAATACGACAAGGCAGAACAGCTGTTAGAAAGCTTTCCAAAGCATTTTGATCCAATATCCATGTTGCCAAGCATTTACTTAATGCAAAAGGATTATGTAAAGGCAAACAAATTATTGCAGGAACAATTATATCAGCATTATCATGCCATCTGCATGAATATAATGTCCTTAGCAACCATTGCCAGAAACACGCATAAGAAGGAAGAAATTAAAGCCTATCTAGATTTACTAAAGGCGCTACAAACAATCTTTCATATGGAAGAGGATATTTCCTTTATGCCGATTACAGAAGGTTATTATGAAGATAAACAAGAAGCCTTGTATTATGTAAAACGCTATGTGGATATGTTGTTGCATTGGGATGAGATGGCAAAACGCAAAGAAGCTTTGTTGAAACAAACACTTTGGTTTCAAGAGATTGCATTGGATAAAAACAGCTTACCTACCATTATGGGAAAGGAACAGCTGTTACAGCTCTTAGACGATAAAGATTTGGATTATTTAAGAGAGGAAGAAGAATTTCAGTCATTATATAAGAAGATACAAAACAGTTAAATTCGGATGCTGATGCAAAAAGCAACCTATATAGAGAAAGAGTCGTATAAGTGATCATACGGCTCTTTTTAATAAATAGTGAATATTTACATATGTATAGAGTATTCTCTACCCTTTTTCGCCTTGCATCGCATGCCATTTTTGACAATTGCGTAAACGCTCTCCCTGATCTCCTTGCTTTTCATCATAAGCAAAGGATTTTGCTAAGGCGCATGGAAATTGCGCACATTCTCCACAATGGGCAAGCTTTTTTTCTTCAACACAGCTTTTTACCGGACATTGTTCTCCCCAAAATGGTTTTGTAATCTGTAAACAACCGGCACAATTCATCGTGTTTTGAAATTCGCACTTGCTGCAACAGATACCACATCTTGATTCTATCATCTTCATCACCATCGTAATGACATCATCATTACCGATCCTTTCTTCCCTTATAGTATAAGAGATGAACGCCCTTATTTCATGTAAAAAAAGGACATAATTAGGGATCTTCCTAAACGTTACCTAATCATAAGACTTAGCAAAGATATCTAAGCTCTTGCTGTTTGGTAAATACCTTAGGTAACATGGTCACAAACATCAAAAAAGGGATGCTATTACTTCATCCCTATCTTCATTATTTCTTTGTCATCTTACGACTTTTATCCGCACAAGCTCGCATACCTTCCATGATGGCACTACGCAAACCTTTTTCTTCCATTTTCATGACAGCCTCAATAGTGGTGCCACCCGGTGAACAAACCATATCTTTAAGCTCCCCGGGATGTTTCCCGGTTTCTAATAACATTTTAGCAGAACCAAGCATGGCTTGTGCCGCAAATTTATAAGCATCTTTTCGTGGCATGCCCTCTAACACCGCCTCATCTGCCATAGCTTCCAAAATCATAAACATGTATGCCGGTGAAGAACCGCTGACTACCGTTACCGCCTCCATCATTGACTCCTGTACTTCTGCACATTGTCCAAAGCTTTCAAAGATATCAATGATATCTTCTTTATCATCCTTACTCATCATCTCTCCAAAAGCTAGTGCACTCATTGCCTCACCAACAAAAGCAGGGGTATTGGGCATCGCTTTTACCGCTTTCACCTTACGATGAAACATTGCATACAGATCTGCTAAGGTAACACCGGCAGCGATATTCACCATGATTGCATTTGGTTTCACATGCTCTCGTATTTCTTCAATGATCTTGCCATACATATGCGGTTTGACAGCAAGAAATAAAATATCCGCATTGCAGGCTACGGTTTCATTATCACTGATATATAAATCATAAGTTCTGCTTAATGTTTCCAGTTTCTCTGGATGCTGATTACTGACGATCATATGATCGCCATCCACTAACTGTGCCTTCATAATGCCTTCTACCATAGCTTTTCCCATATTGCCACAGCCAATAAATCCAATTGTTTTCATATGTGTGCCTCCTATCGTGTATGGGGTTCCTGTATCAGTTTTCCCAATAAAACAGCTTTTTGCTGTTCATCCTTTGTTTGTTTAAACTCTTCTTGTGTAATTGGATGAATCCATGTCAGATGAACACCTTGTTTTTTAATTGATAAAGCTAAAGCGTCGGCAAAATGATCATCATCTAACAATATGCAATATGATGTATCATGAAGCTGCATATCCAAGGTATGCTGATCAGCCAGACAATCCATTTGTTTCCAAGGCAGCTCGCATAAACCGGCAATTCTTGCAAAGACTTCCATTTGCTCATCTGCGCTATATACATCTTTTCTTAAGGCGATAGCAAACTCACTACGCGCATAAGATTCATAATCATCATAATAGCTATCGGCATTTGGCATCGCAAACATTCCCACACCAATTGTAAATGCATATAGGACTTCATCCTTTTCAAAGGTCATTAACAGACGGCTTGGAAATTGATCCTTAAGCAAATCATAACAGTTGCTTGCCTTGCCAAAGATCTTATACAAATCTTCAAAGTAAGGCGTATGATAAGCCTTCCATACCTCATTAAATTCCTGTGCCCAGAAGGCCTTCCCTGCCTGCATGCGTGGTGCTAAAGCTTCATAAGCATCCATCAGCTTCCATCCTACCATCGTATTTTCTTTCAAATTACGAGTATAACCGCTAAAACTTTTTCCATCAGCCCAGCTTGGGATAATGCTGTAGAGCTCTTTTGCGATATGCCCTTCCTTGCTCCAAACAATTTCAATATTGTCTTCATCCCAAGGTAAAATATCTGTTGGATCCTGCAAAAATTGCTTTGGCAGCATGGGCTGATGATCCTTAGCAATCGCATCCTGATCAAACGCATCCGGTGCTGCTTTCAGATTTTTGACCCAACACGCACTGCGGGCAATTAAACGCTGTTGTTCATAATCCAAATCATACATATAGAAATAGATGCTTTCACCATCACTGATAACATCTGCCGCAATCGGACATAGCGGTGATTGTGAAAACGCCAAACTTTCTTCTTTTATTTGCTCCATAACAGCCTCCTATTTCTTTCTATTATTATACAAGATATCGCAGACGATGAACAGTTGTTCAAAGAAAATAGTCATTTGATTCTTGCTCATTGGGAAGAAACATCATATTTTAAGTATCTTATGAGCTTTCTGTTTGTATTCTAATAGAATCATCGATCTCTTTCTCATCTTACTCATCATATGAAACATGATTACAGTATTTTGCATAGTGTATGAGATGCTGAAGCATACAAGCATAACAAAAAGTGAAGCTTTCATCCTGTTGCTTAGATGATTGCTCCACTTCCTTGCTTATTTAATTTCTTTAATCGTTTTAATTCCTTCCGTATCAACATAAGTGATATTCAGCTTATCCTTTGGTTTTAAGAATACCAGCTGATTCTCATATTTCGTTGTAAAGGAGATCTTAAAGATTTCATTGTTCTCTGCCTGAATATAATACAGTGTATTTCCTTCCACATTTAGTTTTTCAATAGATTTTACGACAATCGTTGCCGTCTTCATACTTTCGGCACTGATATTGTCACTGGACGTACCTAACAGGTTCAAAGTCTTTTTAAACACCTGGAACGCTCCGTTTTCTGCCTTTTCTGTGACAGCGTTCCGGAT
>OHPY01000330.1_pt1 | contig 9798 bp, 5 predicted proteins | sample 1577841 | NCBI WGS metagenome assembly OHPY01 (sample SAMEA3879523, study PRJEB24766) | human gut metagenome | biome: human-associated habitat; feature: feces | place: USA | collected 1985/1987 | reverse complement strand
GTATCGGGCTTGTCGGGTTTCGGGATGTCAGGCTTGTCGCCCTCGGTGCCGTCGGACTCGAATATGGCTTCGAGTATAACGTTCTCTGCGGGCATTTCGAAGGTGGCAATGCTCTTGTTCTCTAACTCAACGCCGCCCTTGACGACCTTCCACTCCTTGAACTTGTAGCCGGGCTTCGCAATGGCAACGACCGTTACCTTTGTGCCTGCCTCGGAGTAAGGCGGATATGCAACGCCTACGCCGTTTCCGTCAGTCTTGACCAATACGAAATGTATGTCGCGCTTAACGTTCATGTCGTCATCGTTCGGAGCGTCCTTGATTTCCGCAAAGATAGCCTTAACGGTGACATCCTCATCGGGCATAACGAACTTGTTGTCCTTTATCTCGACATTGCCTCTGATGACCTGCCACTCCTTGAAGTAGTAGCCGTCATTGCCCTTGGCGGTGAGAACTATCTCGGTGCCTGCGATAGCATCGGTTGCGGAAGTGGAAGCGGTGCCGTTCTTATCAGTCAGAACAACGATCTTGTGCTCTGCGGCGAATATGGCCTTAACTTCAACATCCTCGTCGGGCATTATGAACTTGTTGTCCTTTATTTCTACGTTGCCCTTTATGACCTGCCACTCCTTGAAAGCATAGCCTTCCTTGGGGGTAGCGGTGAGGGTTATCTCTTCGCCGTTAAGAGCCTTTTCCTTGTCGGCGGAAGCTTCGCCGTTACCGTCGGTGGTAACTTTGATAGCGCTCTCCTTGACGAAGATAACTCTGATAACAACATCTCTGTCGGGCATGATGAACTTGTCGCTCGCTATAGTGACCTTGTCGACGCCTTCTTCAACGACCTCTTCCCAACCGTAGAAGATCCAGCCGCTGTCGGGCTCTGCATGAAGGGTTATCTCCGTGCCCGCAACAGCGGTCTTGGGGACGGAATAGGTCTTGCTCTTGCCAACGGGGATTATCGTGATGCTGTGCTCCTCGGGGATTACCTCGGGGATTGCCTCGAAAATTGCCTTAACTTCAACGTCCTCGTCGGGCATGACAAACTTGTTGTCCGTTATCTCAATCTGACCCTCAACAACTTCCCACTTCAGGAATCTGAAGCCCTCGTTGGCTTCTGCGGTAAGGGTGATTTCCGTGCCTGCGAAAGCGGTTTCCGCGGATGCGGTTGCAGTGCCGTTTTCGGTTGTAACGGTGATTGCGTGTGCAACGGGATCAACTTCGGGCTGATCGGGATCTGCGGAGACTGTGAAAACCAGTCCGAACAGCATGAGGCAGCAAAGCAGCATGCTTAAAATTCGTTTTTTCATTTTTTTTGTTCCTCCGATTTGTATTTTAGTTTTTCCCTCCTTTTGTTCTGCGGAAGGATTTTTTTGCTCCGGCAGAAGCCGGTCTGACCTATGAGCTTTTACAGACCATATATCACCGCCCTTTTAAAACGCAAAAAACCGGGGACAGCGCAAAAATAGCCTGTCTCCGGTATAGTTCTGTTTATTTTGTTATGCAAAAAGACCTGTTGCTGCAGCAAAAGGGCAGAACGATTCACTCGGCTCTCGCCGAGGAAAATATCCGTCCTGCCGTAGTCTGTCATTGCAAGATCCTCCGTCCGTTTTTTGGGGGTACCGCAACCCGCGGGGTAGGGGGGTGTCGAATGAAGCAGATTATACTTTGGGTGCTTTCCAAGATATATTATACCATCTGTAACAGAAAAGCGCAAGTATTTTTGCGGATTATGTATATTATTCCATATAATATTCGCGTGCAAAAAAATCGACATAAAGCAGATACTTTTATCTGCAAAGAGCGACGGCGCAGTTAAAGTTGAGCTTGAAAGATGCGCGGACAGTCTCGCAAAGGCGGTCACGAATGCCGCCACGGTCATTGCGCCGGACAGCGTCGTGGCGTTCGACTATTCGGCTATATGTTTGAGAACGATATATTTGACCTTTTCGCGAAGCGGTGCGCGCAGTATTATTCCGGCTTCGGCTGTCGCAGTCTCGCGCCCGGGCGCGTCCGCGTCGATACCGACGCTCGACGAAGTAAAGAAATTTCTCGAAGAGCGCGGCGAGAGCCTGATGTGAAGCTTTGATAATATGTCCGGAATGCTTAGGTGTTCCGGATTTTTTATATTTTGACATCGGTGGTATAATAATATTCGGAGCGCACCGCGCTATCAAACAAAAAGGCGGAAGCCTATGACAAAACTCAGCTCAAAAACAAAAGGTGTTTTCTATATAATTTTGGCGGCGTTCGGCTTTTCGCTGATGTCGATGTTTATCAAGCTCGCGGGAGACCTGCCCTCGTTTCAAAAGGCGTTTTTCAGGAATTTTATCGCGCTGATTTTTATTTTTATCATGGTGCTGCGCGATAAAACAGGATTCGTGCCCGCGAAAAAGAATATCCCCGATCTTTTCGGGCGCTGCTTTTTCGGCACTCTCGGCATGCTGTGCAATTTCTACGCGATAGGTAAACTCAACCTGTCGGACGCGAATATGCTCAACAAACTCTCGCCGTTTTTTGCGATAATATTCTCTGTAATTCTGCTCAAAGAGCGCCCGAGCATAGTTCAGATAGCGGGCGTGTGCGTTGCGTTCGCGGGCAGCATGTGCATCATAAAGCCGGGGTTTGACAATCCCGAAGTGCTCGCGGCTGTCGCGGGGCTTCTCGGCGGAGCGGGTGCGGGAATAGCCTATACTTTCGTGCGCCGCCTCGGCTCAAGAAAAGAGGACAGCAAGCGGATAATCTTCTGGTTCTCCGCGTTTTCGTGCGCGCTGTGCCTGCCGTTTATGATGGCGGGGTACAAGCATATGAGCGCTATGCAGCTTATTTATCTCGTCCTCGCGGGGACTTTCGCCTGCGTCGGTCAGATAGGAATAACTCGGGCGTATATCTGCGCGCCGGCGAAGGAGATTTCGGTCTATGACTACACGCAGGTGCTCTTCGCCGCGGCGCTCGGATTTTTCGTCTTTGGCGATGTGCCGGATGTCCTGAGCGTCATAGGCTATGTCCTCATCTGCGGCGCAGGAGTGGGGATGTTCGTATATAACAAGCGCAGAACGGCATAAAAAACAGAGCAGGTCATTGGATATCCGGTGACCTGCTTTTTAAATTTATTCCGAAAATTCTGCAATGACTGCGAGGAAAACTTCTCCGTAGCGCTGTGATTTTGCCTGACCGACTCCGGAGACCTCCATGAATTCCTCCTGCGTTTTCGGCTTGAGGCGGCACATATCGATGAGCGTCGCGTCGGTGAAAACGACATAAGCCGGTATGCTCTGGCGCATGGCGAGACTTTTTCGCAGATCCTTGAGCGCGGCGAGGAGCTTTTCGTCCGCCGGCGGGAGCGGAGCGTCTTTTGCGGCGGCAGCTTTCTTTTTCTGCGGTATCTCGAGCATCATGCGCAGCGTCTCCTGACCCGTCAGAACTCCGCGGCTCTTCGGCGCGAGTTTGAGTATCGGGTATTCGTCGCCCTGTGCGGTCATGTATCCGTTTTCGCAGAGATGGTCGATGATGTCACGCAGCCGCTTTTCGGGGCAGTCCGCCATTATGCCATAGGTAGATTGTCTGCTCAGCCCGGCGGATATCAGCCGCTCGTTTTTGCTCCCGCGCAGGACATCGCAAATTACTTTTTTGCCGTATCGCTGACCCGTCCGTGCGACGCATGACATTATCTTCTGCGCGTCAACCGTGATATCCGTGTTCTCGTGATTCGAGAGGCAGTTGGAGCACTTTTCGCACCGCTCGGGGCCCTTGTCACCGAAATATTCGAGTATGAATTTACGCAGGCACTTGTGCGTCGTGCAGTAAAAAGTCATCTGCTTGAGCCGCTCTCTGTCGCGCCGTCTGACCTCTTCCTGCTCGTCCTCGGTGAGGTCGGGGTTCGGCTCGGAGTTGTTTATTAAGAACTGATTCGTCCGCACATCCTTTGCACTGTAGAGCAGAATACAGTCCGCGCTTCTGCCGTCGCGCCCGGCGCGTCCCGCCTCCTGATAGTAGCTCTCCATATTCTTCGGCATGTTGTAGTGGATGACGAACGAGACATTCGATTTGTCGATTCCCATGCCGAATGCGTTTGTGGCGACCATTATCGTCGCGCGGTCATAGACAAAATCGTCCTGATTGCGCCTGCGTTCATTTTCATCAAGCCCCGCGTGGTAGCGGGTAGCGGCGAATCCGTTTTTTTGAAGCAGCTCGCACACTTCTTCGACCGCCTTGCGCGTCGAGCAATAAACTATGCCGGATTCATTCTTGCGCTCTTTTATCAGCTTCATCAGCTCGATCGATTTGTTCTTTGACTGCATGACAGAAAAGAACAGGTTCGGCCTGTCGAAGCCCGTTGTGACAACGAGCGGGGAGAGGAGCCTGAGCAGCGTTTTTATATCATCTCTGACGGCTCCCGTGGCGGTAGCGGTAAACGCGCCGACAACGGGACGAGAGTTAAGAGCGTCGATAAAATCGGGTATTTTCAGATAGCTCGGGCGAAAATCCTGACCCCATTGAGAGACGCAGTGCGCCTCGTCGACCGCGACCATGGATATATTGAGATTGCGGCATATTCCGAGAAAAGCGGGCGCGCAGAGCCGCTCCGGTGCGACATAAATTATTTTATATTTGCCGCTCTTCGTGTTTTGCAGCACTTTCAGATACTGTGCGTGGGTCAATGAACTGTTTATGTATGCGGTGGCGACGCCCGACTGGACGAGCGCGCTGACCTGATCTTTCATCAGAGAGATGAGCGGGGAGACGACAATAGTGATGCCGTCAAACATGAGTGCGGGCACCTGATAGCATATCGACTTCCCGGCGCCCGTGGGCATGATGCCGAGAACATCGCGCCCGCCGAGCAGGCTGTCCGTTATTCTGTCCTGCCCCTCGCGGAAAGAATCGTGGCCGAAATATTCTTTTAATACGCTGAGCTTGTCCCTCACCGTTTGCACCTCAACAGAAATATTTATAAAATTAATTATACTCTGCGGCGCGAAAAACATCAAGAAAATAAAAATAACGGCGGGCGAAAAATCGCCGACCGCCTGAAATATTTATAACGCGGCGTTATCAATCAAATAACCAAAAGACGGAATTCTTTCCGTTATTTATCCGCCGCTCTGCCTGCAAAATGCCGCCTGCGGGTGCACAAAACGGAGATAATCCGACCGCAGGGGAAAGACGATGCACAAAAGGTGGAAAAAAAGGCATCCCCGGCTTTTGCGGACAGGCTTATGGCGGTCCCCATCAACGATTAATAACGCTGCATTAATAATTAAAGTATATCATTGAAAAATATATTTTGCAATGTCGATTTTTGCCAAAAAGCCGCAGACAAAACGGGCGTAATATAGCCCGAACATGCAAAAGCAGCCGCGCGGGCGACTGCTTTGCTTTATATCTGATTTATTCCGCGACTTTCATCGTCAGCTCGAGTATGCGCTTGACGCTTGTCTCGAGGTCGGCGCGGGTTATCTTGCCGTTTTCAAAAGCGGCTTTCAACTCCTCGGGCTCGCCGTCGCCCATCTTGACATCGTTGCCGGCGAGAACCTCGTCGGAGTGGTTGCTGTGGACGCCCCAGTCTGTTGTGACCATGCCCTTGAAGCCCCACTCGTTGCGGAGCATCTCGGTGAGCAATTCATAGCTCACCGAAGTGTGGCAGCCGTTGATGAGATTGTAGGAGGACATAATTGTCCACGGGTCGGCCTCTTTGACGCATATCTCGAAGCCGCGCAGATATATCTCCCTGAGCGAGCGCTCGGAAACTCTGGAATCGCATTCAAAGCGGTTCGACTCCCTGTTGTTGCAGGCAAAGTGCTTTACCGATGCGGCGATTTTCTGCGACTGGATGCCGCGCACGTCGGCGGCGCAGCACTTTCCGGCGAGGAGGGGATCCTCGGAGAAATACTCGAAGTTGCGTCCGCATAGGGGATTGCGGTGGATGTTCATCGCGGGCGCGAGCCATACGCCTAAGTTGTTCTCGCGCAGCTCCGCGCCGCCCGCAGCTCCGATTTCTTCTATAAGCTCGGTGTTCCAGGTGCAGGCCAAGAGCGTTGCGCACGGCCATGCGGTGGTGGGCACGCCCGTTGAAGCGTTGAGGCGCAGACCCGCAGGCCCGTCAGCAGTCGGGACGGGCGGCACATCGAGGCGTTTCATGCCGCCGAACGCGCCTGTGTTGCAGACTCCGGGCTGATTCTGATGCCCGCCGACAAAGTCGATAAGCTCGTCAACGGTGAACTGCTTTATAAATTCGTCGAGCGTTATATTTTCGCCGACTTCGTCGAACATGCTTGTATCTTTGGGCGCGGTCGCTTCGATGGGAGCGTGCGTGCCGCGGGTGTAAACGGGTTCGCCAGTCGGGAGATTTTCAAAGCTGCCGTCCGCGAGCAGACGCTTTTCGAGCTTAAACGGTCTGCAGAGCGGCTTTGATTCTTTTGTGATTATATCTTCGCTCAGCACGAAGTCGTAGCGGAGCTTTTCAGTCGCTCTGACGGAATTTCCGAGGTAGAACGAATATGCGCCCTTTTCGAGCACGAACGCGGATTTCTTTATCTTGCCCAAATCGTCGAAGCTTGCCATGTCGCCGATATCAAAGCTCAGCGCGATTGCCTCGGACTCACCGGGGGAGAGAAGCTTCGTCTTTTTGAACGCGGCGAGCTCTCTTGCGGGCTTGCCGAGCTTGCCCTGCGGCGCGCTGTAATAGAGCTGAACGACCTCTTTGCCGGGCACTTTGCCGATGTTTTTGACCGTCACCGCGGCGACTATCTTTCCGTCGCTCTCGCCGCAGAATGCGCCGCTGAACTCGAAATCGGTATAAGAGAGACCGAAGCCGAACGGATAGCGAACTTTTTCGGCGGCGCCGGGAATCGTCTCGAAATAGCGGTAGCCGACATATATGTCATCAAAATAATCGAGATGCTCGAAGCCTGTCAGGAAGTCCTGCGCGTTCTGATATGAGTCGTAGGAGTCGGGGATAGTGTCCGCCAATTTGCCGGAGGGGTTGACATCGCCGCAGATAATGTCTGCAATCGCCATGCCGCCCTCGAGTCCGCCCTGCCAGCCGGAGATTATCGCGCCGACTTTTTCATTGTCCGCGAAATACTCGCAGTCAACGACTGCGCCGGAGTTGAGGACTATAACTGTGTTCGGGAACGCCGCAGCGACTCGGTCGATGAGGCTCTTCTCCGTGTCCGAAAGGTAGTAGTCGCCGGGGATAGCCTTTCTGTCAACGCCCTCTGCGGAGAAGCGGCTGAGGGTTATTATCGCGATATCCGCGTTCGCGGCTGCCTCCGCTATGAGCTCGTCGGGCATATGCGCCTCGGCAACATGCATGCTCGCGAAGGTGTCGTAGATTATATCGTCTTTCTCTTTGCAGAAGGACATGACGTTGACCTTGTCCCATATCTTCTCAATCTGGGCGCGGGTCGGGATGCGCTTGCTCGCCTCCTTGACGTATTCTTTGTAGAACTCGACGGTCGGCTTGAACACGCTGACCTTGCCCTCGGCTTCCTTCTGACTGAATCCGTCATAGACATTGCGGATGTAGGCGCAGAAAACGTCGCCGCTTCCGCCGCCGCCCTTTATGTATTCGATAGTCGCCTTGCCGAAGAGTGCGACTCTCGTTCCACGCGTGAGCGGCAGAGTGTGAAGCCTGTTTTTGAGCAGAACCATACCCTCGCCGGCGGCCTTTCTCGAGAGCGCGGCGTGCTCGGGTGAACCCGTGACCTTTCTGCCGTCCGTGCCGAGCGGGATGCAGGGCTGATATCTGAATCTTGCGTATTTGTCCATAGCTGTTCTCCGTCCTTTATTTGAATTTATTTAAGCTCACCTTGTGTTATTCTGTTGATGAAAATGCATTCCGACTCATACGAATCCGGCTTGTTTTCGTCTATTATAATCAGTCTGCCGCCGCGTTTGTCGCCGTAGGTATGGTAACCCGCGCCGGGGGTCTGAACGAGCTTTATGCCGTCGACTTCCATTGTGAATGTGTTCACATGGTCGTGGCCGAAGAACGCGGCGACTATATCGCCCGTTCTCTTCCAGCTCTCGAATTCGTCTCCGTTTTCGAGCGGCGGGCATGGGGATTCATGAATCTCGCCCTCGAGCAGTGCGCCGTCCGGGACGGAGTAGTGCTGCGCGCCGAGGCTGTATTCGCCATCCGGGTCTTTTTTGAGTTTTTTGTATTCCTGAATGACGGTGATCTGATGAAACGGCTCAGAAATTACAGAAAAGTCAGGAGGTGTCAGGTTGGCAAAGCTTAAAATGAAGTGCATCGAGCTGCTCGCTCCGCTTGAGCAGAGCAAGGAGATAATCGACTGCCTTCAGCGTATGGGTACTGTCGAGCTGACCGACTGCGAAGAGAGCGAATCGCTCTGCAAGCTGTCAACGGGCGTCACCGTTTCGACCTTTGAACGTTACCTCGCGGCGGCGGAGAGCGCGCAGAAAACGCTCGACAAATATGCTCCGCAGAAAAAGGGACTGATGCAGAGCCTCATGTCATCGTTCGGCGGCAGAAAGGAACTCGAGGTTTCGGAGTATCTTAAAAAAGCCGATGAGGCGGATGAAATACTCCGCGAGTGCTACAGGATAAACTCGCTCGAAGCGGATATGCGCGAATATGCGGCGGACAATGTCCGGTGCCGCACAGCGATGGACGCGCTCGAGCCGTGGCTGAGCCTCGATATCCCGATGAAATGCAAGGGCACGGATTCGTCTGCAGTGTTTATCGGCTCGTTCCCGGTGCAGTATGACGCGCAGTCGCTGCTCGAAGCGATAGCGGCGGCAGCGCCGGAGATAGGCGAAGTCGACGCGCAGATAATCTCGGCGAACAGCGAGCGCACTTGCGCCGTTGTTATATGCCACAGGGAATGCGAAAAAGAGATATTCGAAACGCTGAGAACGCTCAATTTCGCTTATCCGTCCGACCCGACGAAGCATCCGCCGCGCGTGAGATATGAGCGGCTTCAAAAGCAGATCGAGCAGAACGAAAAAGATTCCGAAACGGCGCGAGCCGAAATAGTTAAGCTTGCGGGCTGCTACGATGATATCAGCTTCGTCATTGATTATTTCACGATAAAGAAAGAAAAATACGCGGCTCTTGAGCGTATAGCCATGACGAACCGCATCTTCGTCCTCACGGGATATATCCCCGAGAAGCGGGCTGCAAAAGTTATTGACGCGCTCGAAAAGAAATACACGGTCGCTATCGAAATTACCGACCCGGACGCAGATGCCGATGTGCCGGTGCTGCTCGAAAACAACGCCTTTGTCGCGCCCGTCGAGCCGATAACAGAAATGTATTCGATGCCAAACCGCGACGATGTCGACCCGAACCCCGTTATGGCGTTCTTCTACTATGTCTTCTTCGGCATCATGCTCTCGGACGCGGGCTACGGCGTGATAATGGTCATCGCCATGCTCATAGCCAAGGCTAAGCTCAAGCTCGAGCCCAGGATGAAAAAGACGGTCAATATGTTCCTCTATTGCGGAATCTCGACCGTGTTCTGGGGCACGATGTTCGGCAGCTGGTTCGGCGACGCGCCGCAGGTCATAGCGCGCGAGTTCTTCGGCAAGGAGATAGCGTCGACGGCGGTCTGGTTTGAGCCGGTCAACGACCCGATGAAGCTGCTGCTCTATTCGTTCCTGTTCGGCATAATCCACCTGTTCGCAGGTCTTGCGGTCAGGTTCTATATGCTCTGGAAGGACGGCAAGAAGCTTGACGCATTCTGCGATGTCGTTCCCGTCTATCTGCTCGTCGCAGGTATCGCACCGCTGGGCGCAGGAATCATAATCGATGTGCCGCAGACGCTGACGACAATA
>OHPY01000329.1_pt1 | contig 9801 bp, 5 predicted proteins | sample 1577841 | NCBI WGS metagenome assembly OHPY01 (sample SAMEA3879523, study PRJEB24766) | human gut metagenome | biome: human-associated habitat; feature: feces | place: USA | collected 1985/1987 | reverse complement strand
CCGATCACGGCCACCTTCTTTCCTTGTAGCACCGGCGTATCACTTTCCGGATTCGCCGCATCCATTAAGTTTACACGGGTCAAATACTCGTTGGACGACATCACGCCCACAAAGTTCTCACCCGGAATGTTCATAAAGTTAGGCAGACCGGCGCCACTTGCCACAAACACGCCCTTAAAGCCATCCGCATGCAAATCATCATAACTGATCGTCTTGCCCACGATACAATCTTTCTCAAACTGTACGCCCATCTTCCGAAGACCATCAATCTCCACGTCCACGATCTTATTCGGTAGGCGGAACTCCGGGATACCATATTTCAATACACCACCGATCTCATGCAATGCCTCGAACACAGTCACATCATATCCACGCTTCGCCATATCTCCGGCAAAAGACAATCCGGCAGGACCGGAACCTACCACGGCAATCTTGATACCGTTCTTCTCCGCGATCTCCGGAACCGAGATATTACCGCTCTCACGTTCGTAATCAGCGGCGAAACGCTCCAAGTAGCCAATGGCAACCGCTTCCTTACCCATTTTCAAATGGATACACTTGCTCTCGCATTGTTTCTCCTGCGGACAGACACGACCGCAAACAGCGGGCAGGGCACTTGTCTCTTTCAAGGTCTTAGCGGCCTCCAAGAATTCCCCACGCTCGATATTCTTGATAAAAGTAGGTATATTGATATTTACCGGACATCCCTGCATACAAGTAGGATTCGGACAATCCAAACAGCGCTCGGCCTCTTGCATGGCCTGTTCTTTTGTCAAGCCTAAGTTAACTTCCTCCAAACGGGTACGACTCCGGTATTCCGGGTCCAACTCGTTCATCTTCACACGGGGGATATCCGCACGTTCTTTATTTTTCTTGCTTCTGCGAAGTGCCTCCCGCCAAGGTTCGGCACGACGAGCAGCGATTAATTCTTCTGTTGTCATGATTCAATTACGTGGTTTCGTTATTTCTTCTCTATATCCTTATAAGCGCCGAGACGCATGATCATCTCATCAAAATCCACTTGATGAGCATCGAACTCCGGTCCGTCCACACAAACGAACTTGGTCTTCCCGCCTACCGTGATCCGGCAAGCTCCGCACATACCCGTTCCGTCCACCATGATCGTATTCAAGGAAGCTACGGTAGGAATCTCGTATTTCTTTGTAAGAGCGGAAACGAATTTCATCATAATAGCCGGACCGATCGTAACGCATAAATCCACCCTCTCCCGGTTGATCACGCTCTCCACGCCATTCGTCACCAAGCCTTTCGTACCATACGATCCGTCATCGGTCATGATAATTACCTCATCCGAGTTTTGGCGCATCTGCTCCTCAAGGATCACCAAGTCCTTGGTACGGGCCGCCAATACGACGATCACACGGTTTCCCGCCTTATGGAAAGCCTCCACGATCGGCAACAACGGAGCGACACCTACGCCACCACCGGCACAAACAACCGTTCCAACCTTCTCGATATGGGTAGCCTGCCCTAACGGACCCACCACATCCGTGATATAGTCACCCTCGTTCAATTCACAGATCTTACGGGATGAGCCGCCTACCGCTTGGATCACCAAGGTGATGGTACCTTTCTCGGTATCCGCCCCGGCAATGGTAAGAGGTATACGTTCGCCTTTATCGCCAACCTTCACGATCACGAAGTGACCGGCCTTGCGGGAGCGGGCGATCAAAGGAGCCTCGACTTCCAGCTTCACCACGTTGGCTGAGAAATGTTCTTTACTTACAATCTTATTCATTATAATCGCTACTGTTGATAGTTTGTCTTGTTTTGCTGGCAAAAATAAGATAAAAAAGTGAATATAGCCCTATTTTCCTTAACAAAAGGCTTTATTCAAACAAACCTTCATCACGCACTAACATCAAAATAGCGGAATGAGGGACAATCAAGAACTTTTCGTCATTAAAATTGATCTCGTAAGCGGCATTCTGCAAATAGACAGCCAAATCACCTTCACGGGCTTGAAGCGGCAAGTATTGCACCTCCTCCCCTTTCTTTTTCTCCCAGACCTCATGCTCCTCAGATTGAGAAGGCAACGGATATCCGGGCCCCGTCTTTATGATATAACCCGCTTGTATCTTCTCCCCTTGTTGAACCGAGGGAGGCAGATACAATCCGGTCTTCGTCTGGCTCTGTGGATTCTTAGGCTTAATCAATACTTTATCGCCTATCATCAGGAATTTATCGATGTCTTTTTGATCTATGGATAGTTGCATGATTATAAGATGTTAAATTTTTATTTCGCGAACTTACGGAAAGTTTACCGAACAAAAAACCCTGTTCGTTGAATAAATCCGCTCGTTCACAGATTATATTTTCCTAAGTTTTTCCCTTGATTTACATTTGCACTGTTAGAACTTGTGAAAGCCATAACAATCCGGTTCATCATACAGACCGGCAGAATAGGTAAACATTAAGGAAAAGGGCACTTTCGGGTGCCCTTTCTCATTTATCCCCATCAGAAAACAATCGGATTCTATCAAAAGTTGTTCACCGATAAAAAACACGATTTCACAGAATAAATCCGCCCATTCACTGACTTTTATTGCTCAGACTCTAAACAAACTTTAATATTGAACCTAGTTTACTATACTTTATTAACCTATTTTATTATGAAACACAGACATGCGATCTTTAGAAGCAGGCTGGGACTAGCTTTATGCTTTATGTTGGCAGGCGGTGCTATCATACCGCAAAGTTCCGTATTAAAAGCGGAAACCTCCGTTACGCAACAATCCCGGAAAATAACGGGTACGATCACCGACGCTAAAGGAGAGCCCCTATTAGGTGTTAACGTAGTCGTAAAGGGTACCACGAACGGAACGATCACCGATCTGGATGGTAAATACGTATTAGAAGTAGAGCCGAATGCCATTCTGGTCATCTCTTACATCGGGTACGTAACTCAACAAACACCTGCAAGCGGGAACGTCATGAACATTACCTTAAAGGAAGACACCCAAAATCTAGACGAGGTAGTCGTTGTCGGTTACGGTACCCAACAGAAAAAGGACATCACAGGTTCCGTAGCGGTTATCGATACTGAAGAGCTATTGGCGTCTTCCGGTTCTTCCGCCACACAACAGTTGCAAGGTAAAGCGGCGGGCGTAAACATCGGTACCTCCGGTGCTCCCGGTTCAGCCACGATGGTACGCATCCGAGGTATTAATTCCATCAATGACAACGGACCTTTGTATGTTATCGATGGCGTATCCACTCGTGACCAAGACCTAAGCTCTATCAATCCCAATGACATCGAGAGTATGCAAGTATTGAAAGACGCCTCCTCCGCAGCGATCTACGGAGCGCAAGCAGCGAATGGCGTCATTTTAATCACGACCAAGAAAGGAACAAAAACGGGACAACCGAGATTAACCTATGACGGATATTACGGTTTCTCTAAAACAGGTAAACGCTATGACGTCTTAAACGCTTATGACCGTATTGATGTCGAATGGCAAGCCTCGAAAAACAATCTGGACCTAACGGGAGCCAGCGCCAATGGAGAATTACCTTACCACCAGCAATTCGGAAGTACTTCCGACTCTTGGGTTAATCATCTACCCAATTACATGACCGTAACCGGCGCCGGTGGTAGCACCTCCATCGATCCTAGCGATTACGATCAAGCGAACAACGTAGTCTATGCGCCCGTAGGCGATACGAACTGGTGGGATGAAATCAGCCAACTCGGTTGGATGCAGAATCACCAGTTGTCCTTGTCTGGAGGTACCGATAAAGGGCAATACACCATGAGCATGAACTATTTCGACCAGCAAGGTACCGCTATCGAATCTTATTTCACACGCTATCAAGCACGTGCTAATTCATCGTATAACGTCCGCCCATGGTTGCGATTCGGAGAGAACCTAACTTATAGTTTTAGCAAAAACAACGGACTTAGCTTCTCAGGTACAGAGTCCAACATCTACTCATGGACTTATCGGGCCTCTCCTTATGTACCGGTTTATGACTATGCGGGCAATTATGCAGGCTCCTTATTCGCCGGGACCGGCAATTTCCAAAATCCTGTAGCTATTCGTGAAAGAAATAAGGATAATTATGCCACTACCCAACGTGTATTTGGCAACGTGTATGGAGAAGCAGACCTATGGACCGGGCTGACTTTTAAAACAAACTTCGGTATCGATTATCGTAATGATTATTCTTACTCGATGACCAAGAACAACCCGGAGTTCTCCGAGTCCGGTGGCCAAAATAATTTCTACGAAAGTAATTACTTCAATTATCGTTGGGTTTGGACCAATACGCTATCTTTCAGCCGGACATTCAATGAGATCCATTCCTTGAACATCTTATTGGGAACAGAGGCTATTCGGGATGGTTTAGGCAGATCCCTCAACGCACGTAGATATAACTATTTATTCGAAGACAATACCAATACATACACCTTGGATATGGGCGAGAACAATAGCCAACGTACCAACTCTTCCACTTACAATGGAGAATTCGCACTATTTGGTATGTTTGCCCGTGCAGACTATGGATATAAGGATAAGTATCTATTAACCGGTATTATCCGCCGGGACGGTGTTTCCCGTTTCTCGGAAAGTAATCGTTACGGAGTCTTTCCTTCTATCTCCGCCGGTTGGCGTATGTCAGAGGAGGCATTTATGGAACCAAGCCGAGATTGGCTGGACGACTTAAAGATACGAGCCGGTTACGGCGTCACGGGTAACTCAGAGATTCCTGTCGCGACTAATTTCGCCAATTTGTTCACGACCAGCACCTCCTATACGAATTACGACATGACCGGAGCGAACAATAGCGAGACAACCGGATTCCGCCTCAGTACCTACGGTAACACTGATACGAAATGGGAAATGACCAAGATGGTCAACTTGGGTCTGGACGCGACCTTCCAGAATGGTAAATTGAGCGGTTCATTCGAATGGTATACGAAGAAGACATCCAATATGTTGATACAAGCGGCCTACACCTCGATGGCCGGAGAATCCGGAAGCCCTTATATCAACTTCGGAGATATAAAGAACACCGGTTTCGACTTCATGTTTAATTACCGTGACCGAAAAGGAGACTGGGCATGGGATCTATCCTTGAATTTATCCCATTATAAAAATGAGGTCTTGAAACTCGCGGAAGCTGACGATTATTCTCTATGGGCTAGCGGTACGCGCATCGAAGGATACGTAACCCGTACGACAAAAGGACATGCCGTGTCTGAATTCTGGGGGTTGAAGCAAAATGGTTTTTATGAGTCCGTAGCCGATGTTATGGCAACCAAGCCATTTGGACAAAGTGATATCACAGAGGCAGACGCTGCCGCTTATGTCGGCCGCTTCCGTTTCGAGGACTTGAACGGAGACGGCAAATTGGATGATAGCGACCGGACCTTTATCGGCTCTCCTCATCCGGACTTAACCGGAGGCCTCAACGCCACGTTAACATGGAAAAACTGGGACTTTACTATGTTCTGGAACTTCTCTATCGGCAATGACTTATATAATAACACAAAATATTTTACCGATTTCTGGACTTTCAACGGTAATAAATCCTCACGCCTCAGAGATCAATCATGGACATTGAATGGCGATAACAGTAATGCTATCCTTCCTATGCTGAATACGGAAGATAACTATTCCGGAGCTTATTCTAGCTCTTATTACGTAGAAGACGCCTCCTTCTTACGCCTGAAAAATCTCGTATTGGGATATTCCTTGCCAAAGGAATTACTCAAGAAGGCCGGTATCCAGAATCTCCGCCTGTACTTACAAGCCGAGAATATCCTTACGATCACCGGATATACAGGCTTAGACCCAGAGTTTACCAACGCTTATTTACGGCAAAGCGATTCTGACAACGATGGAGCCGGACGTGTAGACTTAAAAAGAGGAGTCGATATGGGAGGCTGGCCAACAACCATGCGGTTCTTATTGGGCGTGAATTTTACTTTCTAAATCCATTTTATAATAAAAACGACTAGTATGAGACATAAAATATTAATAGTAAGCGCAGCTGCTTTATTTACCTTGAGTTCTTGCGGTGAAGATTTCCTGTATAAAGCTCCTCAAGGCAGTATTGACCAAGAAGCATTAACAAACGCAGAAGGGGTTGAGTTATTGGTGGTCAACGCTTATGCCGGTTTGACCCGGCCGACCGGATATGACAATATGTTCAACTGGGTATTCGGCGGTGTATACGGAGGTGACGCCAATAAAGGCTCCGAATCCAATGACCAATCCGTATTGAACTCCGTAGAGACGTATGCTGTCACCGCCACAAACGATTATTTACTGAATAAGTGGAAAGACGCGTATTATGGAGCACAACGTTGCAACTTAGCGCTCAATGTGATGAAAGAAGCGGCAGATATGGACGAGACGACCAAGGCCAACCGGACCGCGGAGCTGAAATTCTTACGTGCCCTATTCATGTTCGAAGGGGTAAAGATTTTCGGACCGACCGGCATGCCCTATATCGATGAGACGATCGCCGCTGAAGAAAACGATCCGAAAGTTCATAACGGTACGGATATCTATCCTAATATTTTAGCAGACGTAGAAGCGGCCATTGAAGGATTGCCCGAAAAACAGACCGAAGTGGCACGTCCTACGAAAACAGCGGCAAAAGCGTTAAAGGCTAAAATACTGATGCAGCAAGGTGATATGGCAGCCGCCAAACCCATCTTGGCCGATATTATCGCAAACGGATTAAGTCCTAAAGGAGAGAGATTGGCCTTACAAGATGATCTGGACGCAAATTTTAACGCAACTACCGAAAATGGGAAAGAGTCTATCTTTGAGGTACAATTCTCTGTCGGAGCCAATAATAACGGGAATTACGGATTTTTACTGAATTATCCTCATAACACAGGCCCCGGTGGATGTTGCGGATTTTATCAACCCTCTTACGAATTGGTAAACTCATTCCAAGTAGACGAAAATGGGCTTCCTTATCTTGAGGGAGAGTACAGAAATAAAAAATCCGTGACAGAACGTGTTACCGATTATGATTACATCTCTAAGAATGATAAGACGATCGCCGTAGACCCTCGTCTAGATTTCGCCGTAGGACGTATGGAGATTCCTTATAAAGATTGGGGATTGCCCGCTAATGATTGGGTACGAAATGTAAGCAGCGGTGGGGTATTCCTACCCAAAAAGCATGTCTATAGCAAAGCGGAACAGGATGCCGGATTAGCTGGCTCCACCTATTCATCCGGCTGGGCTCCCGGTTCTGCCATGAATTTACAATATCTATGCCTACGTGATTGTAAATTGTTATATGCGGAATGCCTAGCGAACGACGGAGAATTAAGTGCCGCCATGCAGCAAGTAAACGATATCCGTGAACGTGCAGCCAAACCGGACAATATCATTTATTTGGAAGACGGAACGCCTGCCGCCAATTATTTGGTGAAACCTTATCCATCCAGTCACGCCGCATTCAGCAACAAGGAAACTTGTATCAAGGCGATTCATATGGAACGTAAGCTGGAACTTGCGATGGAAGGACAACGATTTTTCGATCTGGTTCGTTGGGGAGGTGATTATATGAACAAGGAATTGACGGCATATATAAATTATGAGAAGCAATACCTAACTAAATTCTATGGTGTATCCGCTCCAACCGCTTCTAAGACGATGTTCCCGATTCCCGAGACAGAGATCCAGACCGCAGGAAACGATGAGAACGGCCAAGCTTATCTGGTACAAAATGATGCTTGGAAATAGTCCAATCTCATCCTTCTTATAAACAGAAAGGCGGGCTTCCCGAAAGAAAGTCCGCCTTCACGATTCTTTGTATCTACATTAAATAGAACGTCCCTTGAACACATTCGACTCGCTCGAAGGATAGAGATTTCCCGTAAAGGATATACGGTTGCTATTAAAGTTAGGTGATACCGTGGCAGTACATTTATTCGTACCTTTCGCCATACGGAACGTAACCCTAGCGGATACCGCTACACCCTGCACATTCATCTCGTACATAACGTTTCCTTTTTTGTCAGTCTTCATCTGTACACCGGAAGTTGTTCCATCAACCGTTATACCTCCTATTCCGTTAGGACCGGCCGCCGGAGTATTAAACGCTAACTGAATGGTAGCCTTCTCACCCTTCACCGAAACGAAGTTCGTGTTCGGAGTAACATAAACAAAACTACCGCGCTTAAACTCTATACGATCCGCTTCCAATACGAAATCCTTATTCTTCAAAGCTTGCACCGCTTGTTCAAACAATGCGTTAGCCTCGGCTTCCTCCGCAGCTTCCTCCGCAGCTTTCTTCGCTGCCTTCTCTGCTTTCTTTGCTTCTTTCTCAGCCTGCTTCGCAGCTTTCTCCGCTGACTCGTCCTGCTGTGCCATCATCGACCCTGCACCAAATAATAAAACGGCGAGCAATAATACAATCTTCTTCATATTAACTCATTTTTAAAGGTTTGTCTATAAAAGTACTTTTATACATACAATAAAAATACAATTAACATCGACATAAGTTCATCTTTAACCCTTATTTTTCACGTTTTTAACATGATACCATAAAAAGCCCCATGCGGTTACCGCCGCAATGAAATCGGAGAAAGGTTGCGCTAGCCAAACGCCATCCAATCCCCAGATCGGAGGAAATAGCAGGATAGCCGGTATCAGGAATAAAACCTGCCGACTTAGACTCAGAAACATCGCTTTCCATGCGACACCGATACTTTGAAAAAACTGGCTGATCGTAATCTGGGAACCGACAACGAAAAAGACCAGCATCGTCAGACGTAATCCATTGTCCGTAATCGACACCAATTCGGCATCCGTCGAGAATACGCTAACGATCAGTCTAGGGAATAATAAACTGACGATACATCCTACCCCTGTAATCAAGGTCGATACTATAATAGACAACCGCAAGGTAGCCAATACCCGGTCATGATGCCCAGCGCCATGATTAAACCCGACAATCGGTTGCATCCCTTGGGCGATACCGATAATCAACATAACCAGCAGCATGGCGATACTGGAAATAATACCGCTGGCACCAATCGCCAAATCGCCTCCATTCTCTTTCAACGCATGGTTCATGATCACCACAACCACACTGCCCGCCAGCTGCATGGAAAATGGAGACATGCCGATCGTAAATATATTCCAAATAATGGGACCTTTCAACCGGAAATATTTCGTATGGAAACGTACGATACTATCCTTGCTGATAAAATGACTCATCACGAAAGCGGCACCGGCAGCCATGGAGATCACCGTAGCGATAGCGGCACCCTGTATCCCCATATCCAGCCAAAAGATAAAGATCGGATCTAGGATCACGTTCAAGACGGCACCGATCATCATCGTGAACATCGCCTTTTTCGGATATCCGGAAGCACGCATCACGGCATTAAAGCTAAAGCTTAATGTAGCCAGCAAATTACCCGGGACAGCGATATATAAATAGTCTTTCGCATAAGGTATCGTCTGCTCACTTCCTCCGAACCACATTAACAAATCATCCAAGAAAATCATACTGGGGATAATCGTCAAGGCTCCGATAATGAATGTCAAAATGAAAGCGTTTCCTAATACGTTATCTGCCAGATCATTCGCCTTACGGCCTAGATGAATGGAGACCCTTGTAGCGGCTCCCGCGCCGATCAACATTCCAAATGCCTGCATAAAGAGTAGTATCGGGAAAGTCAAAGTCAATCCGGAGATAGCTAGCGCACCCACTCCTTGTCCGATAAATATACGATCTACTATATTATAAAGAGCATTAACCATGGTCCCGATAACGGCGGGAATTGCGTAATGTACCAAC
>OHPY01000322.1_pt1 | contig 9917 bp, 9 predicted proteins | sample 1577841 | NCBI WGS metagenome assembly OHPY01 (sample SAMEA3879523, study PRJEB24766) | human gut metagenome | biome: human-associated habitat; feature: feces | place: USA | collected 1985/1987 | reverse complement strand
CACGACGGGAAATAACTGCCCCGTTATTCATCTCCGAACCGGTAGCGGGCAAAGTCAATACAGTGGCAAGAGGTACAGTATGAGTGACTGGACGTCCGGCAAGTACTAAATCCCAGGCATCACCATCATACAGGATTCCTGCGGAAATCAATTTCGTACCGTCAATAACGGAACCACCACCAACAGCCAGCAGATAATCTACTTTCTCTTCTTTTCCCAAAGCAATAGCTTTACGGAGAGTTTCAATGGCAGGATTGGGTTCGATTCCCCAGAATTCTACTGTAAAATGATTCTTCAATGCTTCCTTTACCTGATCGTACACTCCGTTTTTCTTCACGCTTCCACCGCCAAAAGTAATCATAATACGCTTGTCGGACGGTATTTCTTTAGCCAACCGAGCAATCATCCCTTTTCCCATTATCAGTTTCACGGGATTTTGAAAAATAAAATTTTCCATATCTTAGTCTATTGTTATTATTTTGGTTATTAGTCACTATCCTTGCAAAGATATATGATTTATCCGAACCCTGTCAGAATCAAGCGAAGAATTGTTGTGCCACGGAAGGAACCATAGCCGACAACCAGGGTTTCATATCCTCTGCTACCAATAACCAATACAATAATAATATAATGAAAATGGCAATAGCGATACCTACTAAAACTTTTCTCTGTTTCATAATTGTTTTTGTTTAAATATTCAATATTTATAAGAACAGTTCAGGTTGAAAATTGTTCTATATCAGAAAAATGAAGGCAAAAGAGAAAAAAAGTCATTTTTTGTTTGCTGTTTCAAACAAAGTGTCTATATTTGCCCCCATAAAATTACAAAAGACAATGAGAACAATGTTAGTAAATACATATTGGTGGTGGCACCCGTTACAACTCCGACAGTCGTAAGGGAGCAGTGCTCGTATGTATATACCTCATTAAAGATATAACAGATTTGAAAGAGCCCTGTCGCAACTTGCGGCAGGGCTCTTTTTATTTGCCCATTTTCGAACAGATTTAGATAATAACATAAAAAATAGATAGGATTATGAAAAGTTTTTTAGTTGACCAGGATGGCTATTACGGAGAATTCGGTGGTGCTTATGTACCGGAAATCCTCCACAAATGTGTTGAGGAACTGACGAACAAGTACCTCGAAGTGATTGAAAGCGAAGATTTTAAAAAGGAATTCGAGCAGTTATTACGTGACTACGTAGGACGTCCTTCCCCACTCTATCTGGCAAAACGCCTTTCCGAAAAGTATGGTTGCAAGTTGTATCTGAAACGGGAAGACCTGAATCATACCGGTGCACACAAAATCAACAACACCATCGGACAAATCTTGCTGGCACGCCGCATGGGAAAGAAACGCATCATCGCCGAAACCGGAGCCGGACAACATGGAGTAGCAACAGCTACCGTATGTGCGTTGATGGATATGGAATGTATCGTTTATATGGGGAAGACAGACGTGGAACGCCAACATGCCAACGTACAGAAGATGGAAATGCTGGGAGCTACCGTCGTGCCCGTGACCTCGGGAAACATGACCTTGAAAGACGCAACCAACGAAGCGATCCGCGACTGGTGCTGTCATCCGCAAGACACCTTCTACATCATCGGTTCCACTGTAGGCCCACACCCCTATCCCGACATGGTGGCCCGCTTGCAAAGCGTCATCAGCCGTGAAATCAAGGAACAGCTCTTGGCAAAAGAAGGACGCGATTATCCGGACTACCTGATGGCTTGTGTCGGTGGGGGGTCGAACGCTGCCGGTACCATCTACCACTATATCGACGACGAACGGGTCAAAATATACCTCGGCGAGGCCGGAGGCCACGGTATCGACAGCGGAGAGACCGCAGCCACGATACATTGCGGTTCATTGGGCATCATCCATGGAAGCCGCACGTTGGTCATGCAGGACGAAGACGGGCAAATCATCGAACCCTATTCCATCTCTGCCGGTTTGGATTATCCGGGTATCGGCCCGTTACATGCCAACTTGGCACAAGAGCACCGGGCCACAGTCATGGCTGTCAACGACGACGAAGCTTTACGGGCCGCATACGAACTCACCCGCCTGGAGGGTATTATTCCGGCCTTGGAATCGGCACACGCACTCGGCATGCTCCCACGAATGAAATTCAGGAAAGAGGATGTGGTCGTGCTGACGGTCAGCGGACGGGGCGACAAAGACTTAGACACCTATCTGACCCACCGCTACGACGAGAATTTAGAATAATAAGGCATCTCATACAAATCCATAAGAAACTCTATGAATACATTTCATTACAGCACGGCTTGCCGACAAATCCTCGGCGACCTCTATACACCGGTCAGCACCTATTTGAAAGTGCGCGACCTTTATCCACAAAGTGCCCTGATGGAGAGTTCCGATTACCATAGCCATGACAACAGCCGTTCGTTCATCGCCCTGAACCCGATAGCCAGCATCGACATCAGCCATGGCACCGTGACCGCCCAATATCCAGACGGTACGCAGGAATCCCGCGAAATCAATGAAAACTATCCGGCCGAACAAGCCTTCAACGACTTTTTATCACGCTTCACCGTGACAGGCGACAAACAGGAGTTTTGCGGCCTCTATGGTTACACATCCTTCAATGCGGTCCGGTATTTCGAACACATAGAAATAAAAGATTGCATGCAGGAAAAGAACGACGCGCCGGACATCCTTTACATCTTATATAAGTATGTCATTGCTTTCGACCACTTCAACAACACCATGACGTTAATCGAACTGGTGGAAAACCATGAACCGGATACTCTCGACGAACTGGAACGCGTCATCCAAAACCACAACTTCGCCACCTACGATTTCCGTCCTATTGGTGAAACCTTCAGCACGCTCACGGACGATGAACATAAAGCCAACATCCGCCAAGGCATTGCCCACTGCTTACGAGGCGACGTGTTCCAAATCGTATTGAGCCGCCGTTTCGTACAACGGTATGAAGGAGACGACTTCAAGCTCTACCGCGCCCTGCGCAGCATCAACCCTAGCCCCTACCTGTTTTATTTCGACTTCGGGGGATTCCGCATTTTCGGTTCCTCACCCGAAACACATTGCCGCATAGAAGGACGCCACGCTTATATCGACCCGATTGCAGGCACGACAAAACGTACCGGCAACGCCGATACGGACGCACAAAATGCAAACTACCTGAAAAACGATCCGAAAGAAAACGCCGAACACGTCATGTTGGTAGACCTGGCGCGGAACGACCTGAGCCGGAACTGCCACAACGTGAAAGTGGACTTCTACAAAGACATGCAATATTACAGCCATGTCATCCATTTGGTGAGCCGTGTAAGCGGTACGCTGGATGACGAAGCCGATCCTGTCAAGACGTTCATCGACACCTTCCCGGCCGGTACGCTCTCCGGCGCACCCAAGGTCCGCGCCATGCAACTTATCAGTGAACTGGAGCCGCACAACCGAGGGGCATACGGCGGTTGCATAGGGTTCATCGGATTGGACGGTTCCCTGAACCAGGCCATCACCATCCGTACGTTTGTAAGCCGTAACAACGAGTTATGGTTCCAGGCCGGAGGAGGCATTGTGGCCAAGAGCGACGAAGATTACGAGTTACAGGAAGTCAATAACAAACTGGGAGCTTTGCGCCATGCCATCCAAATGGCAGAACGCTTGTGAAGCTTTCCGTATACATTCAGAATTATGAAAGCAGTCATCATTGATAATTACGATTCTTTTACCTACAATTTATATCATCTGATACGTGAAACCGGCACGGATACTACGGTGCTGCGCAATGACGCATTCGACTTGAAAGATATTGAGGCATACGACAAAATCATTTTAAGTCCGGGCCCCGGCATTCCGGAAGAAGCCGGACTGCTATTAGACGTCATCCATACTTATGCCGGACGAAAGCCGATACTTGGCGTATGTCTCGGGCATCAAGCCATCGGCCAGGCCTTCGGTGCTCAGCTCGTCAACCTGTCCGATGTGTTCCACGGTGTACAGAATCCTTGTTTCCATACGGAAAAAGACTATATTTTTCAAGGCATCCCCAGGCAATTCCCCGTGGGACGTTACCACTCATGGGTAGTGTCGGACGACGGTCTGCCTTCCTGTCTCGAAGTGACAGCGGTCAGCCCTGAAGGACAAATCATGGCGCTGCGCCACCGCGAATACGACATCCACGGCATACAGTTCCATCCGGAATCCGTACTCACCCCGAATGGACGAGCCATCGTGGAAAACTTCCTTGGGCACACCTTGTGTCCATAAATGATGTTTTACGACATGTTTCCATTTATTTCATGTGCCAAATATTTGTAGTTTACTTATTACTACATATATTTGGCACAAGTATACATATGTACGACTGACTAATATAGAATAAAACAAAAAACAAACGACATTGAATCCCAAGAATGTTACCCACAATGAACTTAAAGCATTATTTCATAGCAATAACACTTTGCGCCCTGTACATATTAAACTTGATGGGGTGCAAGAACCAACAAGACGCGAACGAAAAGGACTTACTTACCATCCACATCGAGGATTACGAGAATAAAATCATTCCGCGTCCTGCCGTCATATCAAGTATCGACACCATAGCTTTAAACACCTGCGGTAATTTCATGGGAGACATCAAAACCGTATGCATTTCAGACTCCATGGTGTATGTGTTGGACAGAGCCAATGCCGTATGGGCTTTCAAATACCCTTCGGGCGATTTCGTCAAACGCATCCGGAACGTAGGGCATGGAAATGGAGAATACGTTTCTGCCTGGGCCATGACTTTGGGAGATAGCCTTTTGTTCTTAATGGACTTTGACACAAAAAGCATATTGACCTATGATGCAACCCTCAATTACAAGTCGTCATTCCGCTATGGATTCCCTGCCATGGATTTCATAAAAGTCAAAGACGGCTTCCTTTTCCTGAACTTGTTAGCGACTGAGAAGTTGCATCGCATTGTGCATACCAACAATCTGGGGGAAGTACAACAAAGCTATTTGCCATCCAAAATGAGTTTGGACATGATTTACAATGAAACCTCTTTTGTCCGGGATAAAAACGGGGAAGTTTATATTTTCCCTCCGTTTTCCAATGAAATATACCGTTGGACTTCCGGAGGACCAAAACCGGTATTCCGAACAGATTTCGGTAGAAATACCGCCAAAGACAATGTGAAATCAAGTTATGACATCACGGAATCCGAAAGAGCCTTCAACACCGGCTTTTTCATTGTAGACCACCATATAATAAATAACTTTTACCACTCAGGAAAAACTTATTACTCATTCTACAACATGAAAGATGGAAGACAACACCAAGGATATGCAGACACGACAGAGGTCATACCGTTTGCACCCCGATGGCAATCCTCCAATGGTCTGATAGGCTACATACTTACCAATGACTATGACAAGTGGAAGCCTCAAAAGGACTCTTGTGATGCCGCATTGTTCGTTTTCCATTTGAAGTAACACGATTGAGCCAAAGATGGTTTGCAAAGTGTCTTCCAGCAAGACAAAAGGGCCAACCCTCAACTGCCCTCCAATCCCATGTTGCACACTTTCCTTTTGGACGAAAACAACGAGGTGTTGGCAGTAGGAAACCCTTTAGAAAATGAGAAAATAGACCGGATGTTCTGGAGAACCGTGAAGGAAAAGTTAGGAACTAGACAAAAAGAAAAAGCCAATGATTAATGCTCCACACGCATAAAATTCAACTTTTCATCCGAAAAAACTGTGATTTTGTTTGCATACAAAGAAATTCTCTGTATATTTGCAACCATAAAACAAAACAAGAAACGAACCGAACGATGTTCTTAAATAAAAATACATATTGGTGGTGGCGTAACTCAAGACCTGAAAAGTCGTGAGGAGATAGCCTTATATGTATCATCAACCACATACCAATGTGAAGACATGGAGGCCTGTCGTACTTACGGCAGGCCTCCTTTTTTATACCCATTCCCTTGCAAACCACATACCAATAAAACTTAAATACATCACAAGCATGAAACAAATACTCACAAAAATTACAAACGGTGAGGTTCTGACCCGGGAACAGACCTGCCAGATCGTCCGTCATATTGCAGACGGGGAATACAACGACGTGCAAATCAGTGCCTTGCTCACCGGACTGATTATGCGGGGCATCAAGGTGGACGAAGTGCTCGGCCTGCGCGACGGGCTTATAGAAACCGGCCAGCCCGTGGATTTCTCCCCTTATCGGGTCATTGACATCGTGGGGACAGGCGGTGACAATAAAAACACGTTCAACATCTCCACCTGCGCCTGTTTCGTAGTGGCAGGAGCCGGTTACAAAGTAGCCAAACACGGTAATTACGCCGCCACCTCGACTTCGGGAGCAAGCAATGTCATAGAGCATCATGGCGTGCGGTTCACGGCCGACAGCAACCTGTTGCGCCGCAGCATGGAGGCTTGCAACTTTGCCTACCTGCATGCCCCGCTGTTCGCCCACGGGATGAAAGCCGTGGCCCCCGTACGCAAAATGCTTCAGATACCAACCTGTTTCAACCTTCTCGGTCCGCTGGTCAATCCTTGCCGCCCGGCCTATCAATTATTAGGTGTGGCCAACCTGAACCAAATGCGGCTGTACAGCAGCGTGTATGAGAAGTTGGGTATCGGTTACGGTATCGTGAACAGCATAGACGGATATGACGAAATCTCGCTGACGGGTAATTTCAAAGTCAAGACCAACACCATGGAGAAAATCTTCCGGCCTGCCGACCTCGGTCTGCCGACCGTCCGCCCGGAAGAACTCTACGGCGGTGCAACCCCAGATGAGGCTGCGGAAATTTTCGACAGCGTACTCGAAAACCGCTGCACGGAAAGCCGAAAAAACGTGGTATTGGCCAATGCGGCCTTTGCCATCAAAGTCATCGAACGGGACAAGGACATCGCCGAATGCCTCGCCATCGCCCGCGAATCGCTGGAAAGCGGACGTGCCTTGGCTTGCCTGAAAACATACGTGGAACTTAACAGTAAAAACTTATGAAAGACATATTAGAAGAAATATTGGCATACAAACGCAAGGAAGTGGAACGGGAGAAAGCTGAGTTACCTCCCGAACAGCTCTTCGCCCTCGTAGAAGGCAGATGGAGAAACGCCCATGACGGGACTGCCCGCCACGGCAAAGTCCCGGCATACATGACTGACGCACGGAAGCACCGCTCCATGCGCGAGAGTCTGGCAGCCTCGCGTTCCGGCATCATCGCGGAATTCAAACGGAAATCCCCTTCCAAAGGGTGGATTAAAGAAGAAGGACGGGCGGACGTCATTCCGGCCGCCTATGCCGCAGCCGGAGCCGCAGCCCTCTCCATACTGACCGATGGAAAGTATTTCGGCGGCTGTTTGGACTACATACGGCAAGCACGTCCGATGACGGACACCCCCATCCTGCGCAAAGAGTTCATCATTGATGAATACCAACTCTACCAGGCTTGCCAAGCCGGAGCGGATGCCGTGTTACTGATTGCCGCTGCCCTGACGCGCCCCGATTATGAACGCCTGACCCGGAAAGCCCATGAATTAGGACTGGAAGTGCTGTTGGAGATACACACGGAAAAGGAATTGGACTACCTTGCCGAACGTCCGGACATGTTGGGCGTGAACAATCGCCATCTCGGGACGTTCCACACTGACGTGGAAAATTCCTTCCGTATCGCCTCTCTCTTGCCGGACGACCTCCTTTGGGTGTCGGAAAGCGGAATTTCAGAACCGGACACAGTCCGTCGGTTACGGGATGCCGGCTTTCGCGGTTTCCTGATGGGCGAAGCCTTCATGCGGCAACCTGCCCCCGGGGCGGCCTTGAAAACATTCATTCAAAGCGTAGAACGATGAAACCACTCCTAATTAAAGTATGCGGCATGCGCGACGCGGACAACGTCCGCCAAGTGGAAGCCCTCACGCCGGACATGATGGGGTTCATCTGCTGGGAGGGCTCCCACCGCCACGTAAGCCGCCTCCCCGACTATCTGCCGGAGACTTGCCGTCGCGTAGGCGTTTTCGTCAACCCGGAAATCGGGTATGTACAGGAACGGCTCAAAACCTTCCGCCTCGACCTCGTGCAACTACACGGGCATGAGACACCGGAGTTCTGCCGAAGCATAAAAGAAGAGGGGCTGAAATCCGGCCGTGCCCCGCAAATCATCAAAGCCTTCGGCGTGGCTCCCGACGAACCATTCCCGTGTACCGAAGATTACGAAGCGGATTGCGACTTTTTCCTATTCGACACGCGTTGCCCCACGGCCGGCGGCAGCGGCCGGACATTCGACTGGGATGTCCTGCAAAACTACCACGGACATACGCCCTTCTTCCTGAGCGGAGGCATCGGTCCGGACAGTACGGACCGTCTTCGCAGCTTTTCACACCCCGCATGGGCGGGCGTGGACTTAAACTCGCGTTTTGAGACTACCCCGGCCCGGAAAGACGTAGGCCTCCTCGCCGATTTTATCAAAGATTTACGTGAATAAAATATATCAGAGAACTAAAATACAATATATTATGAACAGAATCAACAAACTATTCAACGAGAAGAAACAGAATATCCTTTCTTTGTATTTCTGTGCCGGACACCCGACGGCCGGAAGTACGGCTGACATCATCCGCACATTGGCCGCACGAGGCATAGACATGCTGGAAATCGGCATCCCCTTCAGCGACCCGATGGCCGACGGACCCGTCATCCAAGACGCTGCCACGAAAGCCCTGCAAAACGGCATGAGCCTGCACCGCCTCTTCGAGGAGCTGAAAGACATCCGGCAAGACGTGGAAATCCCCTTGATACTGATGGGATACCTCAACCCCATCTTCCATTATGGTTTCGAAGCCTTTTGCCAAAGCTGTGCAGACTGCGGGATAGACGGGGTCATCATCCCCGACCTCCCCTTCCGGGACTATATGGAAACATTCAAACCCATAGCCGACCGCCACGGGCTGAAAATCATCATGCTCATCACGCCGGAAACGAGCAAAGAGCGTATCCGTCTCATCGACCGGCACACGGACGGTTTTATCTACATGGTATCGTCGGCTGCCACTACCGGTGCACAAAAAGAGTTCGACCGCACCAAACAGGCCTACTTCGACCGTGTAAACCAAATGGGATTGACCCATCCGCGTATGATCGGCTTCGGCATCAGCAACCGGCAAACCTTGGAATCTGCCCAAAAGCATGCCGCCGGCGCCATCATCGGCAGCCGGTTCGTCGCCCTGCTCGACCAATACGGCTCGGCTACGGAAGCCCTGGACCATTTACGAGAAGAACTAAAAAAATAAAGACAATATAGCTTCGTCTCCATTTCGCTGGCTATATTTTCATAACTTCCTGTTAAACAAACTTATATCCCATTCAGCAATGTAAGAAATCAATCTCAGGCGAACGAAAAATCAGTTGCCTGAGATTGATTTTTCGTTCGCCTGAGATTGATTTTTTATTTGGCGCAGATTGATTTTACCGGCTCCTCCGGCACTTTTTCATGGTAAATAATCCTGATTTTCCATCTACTTGCACTTTATATGGCCAAAAAGTGATACCTTTGCAGCATGGAATGGATTGACAGTTTGTTTTTCGAGCATAGCGCCATACAGGCCATCGTGGTATTGTCATTGGTCACTGCCGCCGGGTTGTGGTTGGGCAAGATGCACGTGTGGGGAATATCCTTGGGAGTCACTTTTGTATTCTTCGTCGGCATTCTGGCCGGGCACCTCGGCATTTCATTGGACGCCGACATGCTCAACTATGCCGAAAGTTTCGGACTCGTGCTTTTCGTCTATGCCTTGGGATTGCAGGTAGGTCCCGGTTTTTTCAGTTCCCTGCGGCACGGAGGAGTCAAACTGAATTTGTTGAGCCTCGGAGTAATCTTCATCGGAACGGCCATGACCGTACTTCTAAG
>OHPY01000306.1_pt1 | contig 10187 bp, 6 predicted proteins | sample 1577841 | NCBI WGS metagenome assembly OHPY01 (sample SAMEA3879523, study PRJEB24766) | human gut metagenome | biome: human-associated habitat; feature: feces | place: USA | collected 1985/1987 | reverse complement strand
CTGCAGGTCGCGCTCTACCAGCTCGGCCAGTCCAATTCTCAAATCTCCACCGCCATGTCGCTGCTGGCTCTGCTCTTCGGTGCGGTGCTCCTCGTTGCGCTCGACCTGATCTCCGACGCAATGCGCAAGTCAAGGGAAGGTAAGTAACCTGATGAACAGCAATTCGATTTTCACCCGTCGCCATGCCGGTGCCGATGCCGCGGCTTCTGTTTCGGCACCCGCCACCACGTCCGCTGCCGCCGAGGACGCCTTCAAGAACGATCCCACCGCCACCCTCGAAGGCGTGCGCGGCAAGGACGTGACCAAGGCCGCCAAGGCCCTGCTCAAAGACAGCGTCAAGCGCGGCGGCGGCTCCATCCAGATGCGCGACGTCGTCAAGATCTACCCCGGCTCCACCGTTCACGCGCTCGACGACTTCAACCTGGACATCAAGCCCGGCGAAATGGTCGTGCTGCTCGGCGGCTCCGGCTGCGGCAAGTCCACCGCGCTGCGCTCGCTCGCCGGCCTCGAAGACATCCAGGGCGGCCGCATCATGGTCGGCGGCCAAGACGTCACCGGCGTGCCGGTCAACAAGCGCGAGATGGCCATGGTGTTCCAGGCCTACTCGCTTTTCCCGCACATGACCGCCCTGGAGAACGTGGAATTCGGCCTCGAAGTGCGCGGCATGGGCAAGGCAGAACGCCGCAAGATCGCCATGGAACAGCTGGAGCTCGTGGGACTTGCCGATCAGGCCAAGAAGTACACGCAGCAGATGTCCGGCGGCCAGCAACAGCGCGTGGCCCTGGCCCGCGCCCTGGTGCACAGCCCTCAGCTCATCATCGCCGACGAGCCCACCACCGCACTGGACGTGACCATTCAGGCACAGATCCTTGAATTGATGCAGGATCTGCGCAAGAAGCTGGGCATGAGCATCATTATGATCACCCACGATCTGGGTGTCGTGGCTTCCATGTGCGAGAAGATCGCCGTGATGTACGCCGGCCACATTGTGGAGTACGGCACTACCGACGAGATCTTCTATCAGCCGGGCCACGAGTACACCAAGGGCCTGATCAACTCCATCCCCAAGCTGAACACCGCAGAGCACGAGCGCCTTGTGCCCATCGAGGGTACCCCTGTGGACCTGCTGAATCCGCCGGCCGGCTGCCCCTTTGCGCCCCGCTGCAAGAACTGCATGAAGATCTGTCTGAGCAAGATGCCTCCGCGCACCGAGCTCAGCGATACCCACTATACCTACTGCTGGCTGCAGCAGAAGGCTGAATTTGAGAAAGGGGAAAAGGCAGAATGAGTGAACACAAGACGCTGGTTGAAGTCCAGCACCTGCAGCAGTATTTCCCCGCCGGCGGTGTGGGCAAGAACCGCAAGTATGTTCAGGCTGTGGATGACGTAAGCTTTGCCATCCGCAAGGGCGAGACCCTTGGTCTGGTGGGCGAGTCCGGCTGTGGCAAGACCACTACCGGCCGCACCCTGCTGCGCCTGTACGAGCCCACCGGCGGCAAGATCTACTACGACGGCAACCTGCTGTTCGATAAGGACAACAAGATCGCAGTGGATATGCTGCCCTATCGCCGCCGGATGCAGATCGTTTTTCAGGATCCCTACGCAAGTCTGGATCCCCGCATGACCATTGGCGACATCGTGGGTGAGGGCATTGATATCCATCATCTGGCTGAGAACGAAAAGGACCGCCACGATAAGATCATCGCTCTGCTGGAGCGCGTTGGCCTGAACAGCGAGCACGCAAACCGCTACTGCCACGAGTTCTCCGGCGGTCAGCGTCAGCGCGTGGGCATTGCCCGTGCACTGGCCGTGAACCCCGAGTTCATCGTTTGTGACGAGCCTGTCTCTGCACTGGACGTTTCCATTCAGGCACAGGTCGTCAATATGTTCGAGGATCTGCAGCAGGAGATGGGTCTGACCTACCTGTTCATCGCCCATGACCTGAGCGTTGTGAAGCACATCTCCAACCGCATCGGCGTGATGTATCTGGGCAAGATGGTGGAGCTGGCCGACAGCTACGAGCTGATCACCCACAGCATCCACCCCTACACCCGCAGCCTAATCTCCGCAATTCCGGTGGCAGACCCCATTACGGCTCGCCAGTCCAAGCGTATCGTGCTGCAGGGCGATGTGCCCAGCCCCCTGAACCCGCCGTCCGGCTGCCGTTTCCGCACCCGCTGCCCCTATGCAGACGAGCAGTGCGCCAACGAGGTGCCCGAGTTCAAGGAGGTCTCCACCGGCCACTGGGCAGCCTGCCATCACCTTGACCGCGTGAAGTGAGAACACTTCACACTAGTAAAAGGTGAAAGTAATTCAACTTAGCGCTGAAATGTTGTCACAAAATGGTTACAGTCCAGGTTTTGGACTTGTAACCGGCATGAGAACGCATTATAATCATTCGTGTTCCTCCGGTGTACATTTGCACCGGATCGAATATAGAGGCGGCTGGGGGAACCTGGCACACTCAAAATTTGATACAAGGGAAGGATATTATTATGAAACGCATTTCTCGTCGTAATTTCCTCAAGGTTGCAGGCGTGGGTGCCGCTGCTCTGGGTCTGGCAGCCTGTGGCGGCAGCAAGTCCGGTTCTACCGCAACCTCCGGCACTGCTTCTTCTGCTGGTTCTTCTACCGGCAGTGTCTCTACCGCTGGTTTTACCGTCCAGTACGGTTCTAACCCCGAGACTCTGGACCCCGCTCTGAACAGCGCTGTGGATGGCGGCAACACCATCATCACCGTCTTCGAGACCCTGCTGATCATCAACGAGAACAACGAGGCTGTCCCTGGTCAGGCTGAGAGCTGGACCACCAGCGAGGACGGCCTGACCTGGACCTTCACCATGCGTGACGGCCTGAAGTGGAGCGATGGCACCGACCTGAACGCTAAGGACTTCGAGTACAGCTTCAAGCGTATGGCTGATCCTGATACCGCTGCTCCCTACGCAGAGACCTGCCTGGGCATGATCGACGGCTTTGAAGAAGCTGCCGGTTTCCCCGATGCAGACGGCAACCCCACCGTGGAGCCCAACCTCGATGCTCTGAACGTGAAGGCAAGCGATGACGGCAAGACCCTGACCATCGTTCTGGCTTACCCCTGCTCTTACTTTGATAAGATCGTTGCCTTTGCTGCTATGAGCCCTGTGCAGAAGGCTACCGTTGAGGCCAACGGCGATGCATGGTGCACCTCTCCCGATACCTATGTGTGCAACGGTCCCTTCATGATCACCGAGTGGACTCCCTCCGAGCGTATCGTTCTGACCAAGAACCCCAACTATGTTGGCGGCTGGGATAGCTCCAAGATCGTTTCCGAGAGCATCACCCTGCTGCTGCTGGAGGACTCCTCTGCTTCCTTCGCTGCTTACAACAGCGGCGAGGCTGTCCTGATCAAGGACGTGCCCACCGACGAGATCCCCAGCCTGACCAAGGCAGAGGACGGCGGCGACTTCTATGTTGACACCATTCTGGGCACCTACTATGTCAGCCTGAACCTGAAGCGCGATGCCTTCAAGGATGCCAAGGTGCGTAAGGCTCTGGCTCTGGCTATCGACCGCGACTATGTTGCCAACACTATCATGCAGGGCACCTACTCCACCGCCGACAGCATCGTTGGCCCCGGCATCGTGGACGAGCAGGGCTACTTCCACGACAATGGCAACGCTCCCTACATCTCTGCTGACTACGAGGCAAACCTGGCCGAGGCTAAGAAGCTGCTGGCTGAGGCTGGCTATCCCAATGGCGAGGGCTACCCCACCATCGAGTACAGCTGCAACGATGCCGGCTACCATGTGCCTCTGGCAGAGTACCTGCAGCAGGCTTGGAGCGATCTGGGCATCACCCTGACCATCAGCAAGATGGAGTGGTCCTCCTTCACCGCCGCTCGTCGTGCAGGCGAGTACGATGTTGCCCGTAACGGCTGGGTCATGGACTACAACGATCCCTCCAACATGCTGGATCTGTTCTGCTCCGGCAACGGCAACAACGATGGCAAGTACTCCAACCCCGAGTTCGATGCTGCTATCGAGGCTTCCCGCGTTGCTGATGTCTCCGAGCACTTTGCACAGCTGCACAAGGCTGAGGACATCCTCATGGAGGATACCGGCTGCCTGCCCATCGCTTACTACAACGACTACTGGCTGCAGAGCTCTTCTCTGAAGGGCATCTGGCACAGCCCCTACGGCTACTGGTACCTCCAGTACGGCTACATCGAGGAGTGATTTCCTCCCTGTGCTGTGCAGCGTAAGCTGAACCGTAAACCCTAAGCACCAAGCACCCCGCTGACCGGAAACGGTTGGCGGGGTGCTTTTTTACTGTTATCCTGCAAAAAAGACGAGTGCTCGGTTTTGCCGATGCACTCGTCTTTTTATGTAAACCATGCTGAAATAACGATGTCTTGCTTACACCGCAGCCATGGCGGCCAGAACGCTCTGCCAACTCTTGCTGCGTGCGGCAGGTACCGGCGCGGGGTGGGTGCGCCGTGTAGCAGGGGCACTATGACCTGTCGCAGAGGATACCGTCAGGGCAGGGGAGGAGCAGAAGAACACAGCGGTGTCCTTTGCCAGCCACTGCGCAGCCAGTGCAGCGGCCTGCGGGTCAGACTGCAGGGCACGGCGCTCGTTTCCGGCCAGAAAATCAGCCAGCCAGTACAAAATTGCGGCCAGCGGCAGGCAGGGGGAAGCGTCCTGACTCCAATAACTCCAGCGTGCGCCGCGGCCGAGGTGGCTTTCGACTGTGATCTGTGCACCGGTGCGGGCATTCTGCGGGATGATACCAACATAGTTCGTGCCGGCGCGCTGCCCCAGTTCCTCCACAAGGCGCTGGGTGCGGGCGGCATCCAGCCGATCCTCCCGGCAGTAGGCGCGGAAGTCGGTCTGGCTGAGCAGGCTGTCGGCACTGGACGGAAAACGTCCGGTCAGCTGCCCATCGGCATTGTGGCACAGCTGCCAGCCCTTGCGGAACAGCTGGAAATTCAGGCAGCGCCGCCCCATGGTGGAGTAGCACACAAGGGCGCTCTGCTCCCCGGGCAGCTGTTTTACTTCAAGATAGGCATCGTTGCCGCAGGTGTCCTGCAAACGGATGGTGAGCAGTAGCTGTGCACCGGCGTGCAGGGTGGACATGGCGTTGTGCATGGCGTCAAAATAACGGGAAGCGTCCATGATTGATCTCCTTCCTAAAAAGCAAACAGCGAAACGTTGTAAAAGTGCCAGCCGGGTGATCGGGCCGACAGGCTGTATAAAACTTCTCTGAACGTAGTATAGCATACTTTTGAGGAAAAAACAACTGCAAGTTTCTTCGAAACGACAAAATTTTGCAAAAGCTTATGGCATGGAGCAAACAGAAGTTCAAAGCATGGTTGTGCTTTATGATAATCGGTTGTGAAAAATGACCCCTGCGGGAGATGCCGGCTAAGGCAGGAGTTGCTCCCACAGGGGTCATTTTATATTTTTCAATCGCCAAGCTCCCGGATCTCGTTCTGGATCAATCGCCCGGCAGCGCGGGCAAGCTGATCCATGCCGCGGATGCGCGCCATATTTTTGCCGTAGATCTGCGTGGCGGCACCGGCGCTGCTGTCCTCGCCCATAAAAACGGCAGACACCCGCACCCCCTGCCGCTGCAAGGTGCGCACCTGCGCGGCGGTATCGGTAACACCGGCGGCGTCCTCGTAGGCGCAGCCCAGCGGGTTCTCTGCTGTGGGCGGAATGCGGCGGCTGTCGTTGGGGCTGGCATCGGTCAGCAGGATCATCAGGTGGCGCGGGGCGGGGCCGGGGGCGTACTGAATCAGATCGCCCGCAGCTCGCAGCGCCAGACCGTCCCGGTTCCAGCCTGAGGCGAAGTACCGGAAGATGCTCTGCCGGTTCTTGTCCGCAAAGCCTTTCAGCACCCGCAGTACCGTGTAGCCCCGCAGGCTGCTAAAGGCGCTTACTCGCACCGGAATACCGCAGTTGGCCAAGCTTTCGGCCAGAATGACACCCTGCGCCGCAATCACCTCCTGACAGTGCAGGCGGGAGGCGGAGGCGTCCAGCAGCAGATCTACCGTAAAGGCAGGGCAGTTTTCCTCCTCCGGGCACAAAAACACTCTGTTATCATTCAGGTAAGGGGCGCGCCACACCCGCCCGGCGCACAGGTTACCGCTGCGCGCCACCCGCTGGTCGGGCTGCTGATGCACCAGAATACAGTTGCGGATCTGCTCGGTAAGGCGCAGTACAACACTTCGATGCAGTTCCTGATTTTTTGCATAGTAGGCGCGGTTGCGTTCGGCCTGCAATTCGGCTTGCTGCGCCAGCTGCCGCGCTTCCGGGGTGGGTGCCTGCGCCGGGCTGGGTACACCGGCGCTGAACCACAAATGACAGCCCAAATGCACCCCAGTGCACAACTCCTGCTCAGTCTTGCGTAGCTGCTCCGGCGGGTAAAAGCAGCGCCCGAAGCAGCTTTCAATGTAGGCGCGATCCTGTGCGGCGCGTTGCTTCAGGGTGATGTTTGCCTGGCGCTTGTTCACCGCCAGCCCGCTGCCTGTGGCATCCACCGCACCGGAATGCTCCACTGTCACCCGGTCGGTTTTGATCATCTGGGTGGGCATGGTTTTGGTGGCAAGCTTTGCCCAAAAGCCTTGCAGCCGCAGATGCAGTGCGGGCTTCTGGCGCACCTTGCCGTCAAACAGGGCGAACTTTGCAAACAGCGCCAGCAGGTCGTTTTTGAGCTGTGCTGGTTCCGGTACGGTCTCCGGTTCCAGCGCGGCGGCAAGGCTGCTCTCGTAAGGGGTCATGACCGGGGCGGTGCGTCCCAGCACCTTGCGCCAGCGCGCAGCCTGCATGGTGTACACCAGTTGGTTTTTCGCCATCCACTCCTGCCGCGAAAGCTTGTACTGGATGGCAAAAAAGTAATCCGCGTGGGCAAACCGCAGTGCTTCCAGCACCGGGCGGCGGGGCAGCTCCAGCCGATAGGCGGCGTTTTCTAAGTACAGCCACGCCATATCGTCCAGCATGGGCTGGCGTGTGTCACCCTCCCAAGCGGAAAAAATGTCCCGGATCAGCGCGTCACCGTAGTATTTATGCACCAGCCCTACGATGCAGTTCATGTAAAAATCAATGGTGCCGTCTGTGTTATGGGCCAGAAACAGCGGCTCAAAACCGTAGGCTCCGGCAGCGGCCCAGACCTGATTGGCCGCGCGCCGCTCCTGCGCGGTGTAGCTTTGGGCGTCCATCAGGCAAACAGCTTTCCGGCATCCAGCTTGGCCGGGATGCGCGCGGCGATCACGTCCCGGATCAGCCCCTGCTCGTAGGAGTCAAAGGCCTTGTTGGTGATGCCCATATCCAGCGCCGCCCCGGCCGGGATGCCCCGCCGAATCAGCCGCAGCGCGTCCAGCATACCGCGCAGATCCAGCGCTTTGGTGGAAATCTCGGCACTGTCGCACTTTTTCTGCAGGTCCAGAAACAGCAGTGCAAACTGGTGCACATATTTTGCCGAAAGATCCGGGAACTGCGCCCGCAGCAGCTTTTCCAGATTATCCTGCGTGATGGTAGGCATCTGCACCACTGCAAAGCGGGAGGTAAGCGCCTCGTTCAGCTCCCGGGTGCCCGCGTAGCCGTAGTTCATGGTGGCGATAAAGCGGGTCTCCTCGGCCAGCGGGATGCGGTCGTACCCGGGCACATCGATGGCGCGGCGGAAATCCAGTACCGCGTGCAGCACCGCCAGCGCCTCGTTTTTGGCCATGTTGATCTCGTCCAGCACGCCGAAGCCGCCGCACTGTGCGCAGCGGTACACCGGCCCGGGACGGAACACCACCTGCCCGCCCGCAAAGGTATCCATGCCGATCAGGGAGGCGGCATCCATGTTTACATGAAAAGAGATGTCCCATGCGGGGCGGCCAAAGGCGGCGGCAAGGTTTTCTGCCAGCACGTTTTTGCCGGTGGCCTTGCCGCCGGCCAGCAGCAGGTTTTCGCCGCAGAGGATGGCCGCCAGCGCCTGCTCCCACACCTCTTTGCCGTAGTAGGTAAAGGCAGGGGCGGGGATGCGCGGGCGCAGCGCCTCGCTGAGCGGATGGGCGGCGCGGTATTCCTGCACCGCCGTAAGCAGGGCAGGGTCCACCCCTTCCTGCCGTAAGGTATCCAGAATATCCGACATTTGTACAAACACCTCGATCTTGTGACCGGGCGGGAATGAACTGCCCGGTTTCACGCTTATCATAGCACAATCGCGGGCATTTGTGTAGGGGGCGTGCGGGGTAAAAAAGCAAAGAGGGGCAGCCTCAAGACCGGGGCTGCCCCTCTTCACATGAAAAAGAAGAAAAGAAGAAACGCTTAGAGTATGCCGGAGAACTGCGCTTTATCAGGCGTTCTCCAGACCAGCCATCTGCTTGACAGCCTTCATGGCGTAGGTCAGGGTACGACCCATAGCCACACCGGCCATCAGGCAGGGGTAGTTGTTGGCAAAGAAGCTGCCGGACATATCGCCGGTGATGTACAGACCCTCCATGGGCTGATTGTTGGTGTCCAGAGCCTGACCCTTTTCGTTGATGGCGATGCCCTGCTCAGTGGTCAGCAGAGAAGCACCCAGCCAGCAGCCGTAGAAGGGCGCGGTGCGGATGGCGCTCAGGCGGTAAGCGGGTTTGCCGAAGTCCTCGTCGTTCTGCTTGTCGTACAGCTCGTTGTAGCGCTCCACGGTAGCAAGGAAGGTATCCTTGGCAGCGCCGGTAAAGCCCATCTTGTCGGCCAGCTCGTCCAGCGTATCGCACTTGAACAGTGCACCGGCCTCGATAGCCTCGTCCATCTTGCCCTGAATGTACTTCTCACCGCCGTTGCGGGTCTGGGCAGAGCAGCCGATGGTGTGGAAACGCTTTGCGTCCTCCAAAATGTTGGCATCGCAGATTTGTGCGTAGACGCGGCCCGGCTGGTGGGCGGCAGCGTAGACGATATCGTTGTAGGGGCAGCTCTCGTTGGCAAAACGTTCGCCGTTGCGGTTCACCTTCAGGAAAGGCTGGGTGCCGGGGTTGAACTGGCGGATCTTGCTAGGGAAGGCCTTGCCACCAAAGGCGGAGTCGCTGTCCACATAACCGCCGTCCACACCGGGGGCAACGATGCCGCGGTCAAACAGCATGGGAGCGGCTTCCTTGTCCAGATTAGCGCCTGCCCACACTGCTGCACGGATGCCATAGCCCTTGTCGGCGGGGGAGTAGGAGCAGGCGGTGGTCACGCTGGTGCCCAGCGGGTCCAGCTGCTCCATCATGTAGGGGTTGCCGGGGAAGCCGCCGCAGGCCAGCAGCACGCCCTGATTGGCGTTGTAGCGGATGAAGTGGTCATCCTCGGTGCTCTGGGCGATGATGCCGGTAATGCGGCCATCGCTGTTCTTTTCCAGCTTGGCCAGACTGGTCTTGAAGTCTACATCGTAGCCCAGCTCCTGAATGTACTGCAGCAGCAGCTCGTTGCGGGGCAGGCCGGAGGCACTTTCGCTGGCCATATAGTTATGCTCCTGCACAGGGAAGAGATAGTCGGTGTTGTGCTCGGCATTCTCTGCGGGCCATGCAGCCTCGCTGCCGGAGGTGAAATCGCACACCCAGCCGTACTTATCCTCCAGAATGCTGCGCATGAAGTCGTGCATAGCGGCAGACTCGTTGATCCAGGTCTTGACAACGCGCTGGTCGCACTTGCCGGAGGCATAGCGGGAGATCTCGCTCAGCAGCTTTGCCTTATCGGTGGCGGGTTCGCCAGCCTCCTTAGCGGCAGCAGAATCAACAGCGCCGTACCAGTGACGGGTGTCCTGCACGTTGGCGTTCTGCTCGATAACACGGAAGTTCAGGCCGTTGGCAGCCGCATAGGCGGCAGCGAACATACCGCCGTTGCCAGCGCCCACGATCAGGATGTCGGTGTCCACGGTCTCGGTGATGGCGGCCTCGTCGATGTCAGGCTCTTTGCCCAGCCAGTCGTTCTCATCGCCGGTGGGCAGCTGCACGCTGGAGACCACGGCCTCGCCCTTAGCCTGTGCGTAGCAGCTCTTGGCAGCCTTCATCACGGCGTCGGAGGTGATGGTAGAGCCGGAAACGCCATCGATCTCGGCAGAACCAGCAGCCAGCAGCTGCTCGCGCAGCTCGTCGGCAGCGGCAGCGCCGAAGGAAGCGGTCTCGCCGGAGGTATCCACCACCACGTCGGTGACAGCACTGTCGGAGAAGGTCATAGTGACCTTGACGGTGGAGGAAA
>OHPY01000303.1_pt1 | contig 10313 bp, 10 predicted proteins | sample 1577841 | NCBI WGS metagenome assembly OHPY01 (sample SAMEA3879523, study PRJEB24766) | human gut metagenome | biome: human-associated habitat; feature: feces | place: USA | collected 1985/1987 | reverse complement strand
GTATCAACCGGTATGTACTTGAATGTTGTCCGAATGTGAAATACATTGGAATGTGTTGCTCGCTCTATTCTCCCGAAAGTGCGAATGTCGATATTCGCTATGCCAATGAACGAGGGATCACGGTGACAGGTATCCGGGACTATGGTGATGAGGGAGTGGTAGAATATGTAGTCAGTGAGTTGGTGCGCTGTTTGCATGGCTTCGGGCAGGAACCGTGGGAGGAGTTGCCTCGTGAGATTACCGGATTGAAAGTCGGAATAATCGGACTGGGTAAGTCTGGCGGCATGATAGCGGACGCCTTGAAGTTCTTTGGTGCCGATATTTCATATTATGCCCGCAGTGAGAAAGAAGCGGCTACTGTCAAAGGATATGGCTTTTTGCCGTTAAAGGAACTCCTTGCAGAGAGTGAAGTCATTTGTTGTTGCCTTAATAAAAATACGGTTCTGCTGCATGAAGAGGAATTCAGGCAGATGGGTGACCGGAAGATCTTATTCAATACCGGTTTGTCACCGGCATGGGATGAGGCTGCTTTTACTGAATGGCTGGAAGGTGATAACCTTTGTTTTTGTGACACGATAGGCGCGTTGGGGGGTGAGCAACTGCTCAATCATCCGCATGTACGTTGTATGCAGGTGTCTACTGGCCGCACGCGTCAGGCGTTTGACCGCCTGAGCGCAAAAGTGTTGGCCAATCTGTCAGAATACAATGGGTGAAGCGATATTGATCAGGGTGCTCACTACTGACCACCCTGCAATATCCGATGTGGCACTATAAATGTCTACTACGGCATGCACCTGGTCATTTTTTATTTCTACTCTTTGCGTATCTCCCACAAATCCGGGAGTAGACTGTATGGATACCTGCATGTTCTCCGGACCGACAGAAGCTCGTGAGGCGGCAACTGTAACATTCACTTTGGTTGGAAAGAGGCGAATAGCTTCCGCAGCACTTCCGGAGAAAACAGTGCACTGCTCCGTTTGCAAGGAATCATCATAAACGGGTGTCTCTTTGAGTGCATTAGGACCTTTTTCATTGAAGAAGCGGGCCGTCGTATTTCCCATCAGAGAGGCAGTTCTTAAAACATCGAATCCACCGGTAGCTCCGGATGCGATATAGATTCGTGTACCATTTGCCTTGGCTGTTTCTGTCACTTCCTGATAGAATGTCTCGTCTGCCAAAGCACCGATAGACAAGGTAATGACAGAGGTTCCCTTTCTCAATGCCGGCAAAGCCAATTCCCGCATAGCGGCAGGAGAGGCCGATTCCACCAGATAATCTGGTTTTAATGCTAATAACTCTTCCAATGTGGTGCAAGCAATGCAAGGCTTGCCATGTTGCTGCATTTTATTTATGATGTGCGCTGCCTTTGATGCTGTACGCGAATAGACACCTACCAGATCATAATCTGGTAATAAGCCTTTGACAACTGCATCCGCAACGATTTCTGCAAGTCGTCCACATCCTACAATGACTAATTTTTTCATGCAACAAAGATAATACTTTTATTGGTAAGAACTTGGATTGCTAATTATTGTATTCAAATATCAAATAACACGCCAACAGGTACAGGATAAGGAACAGCACAGACCCGATTCTCATTTTCAGTTCTTTCCGGGTAGGATGCAACCAATTTATAATCCGTGTGTGCAGAGTTTCGGGTGGACGTCTGAATAATCTTGCAAGCTCCTCAAAGGTCTTGCAGCCGTAGACCGTTCGTCTGAAATCATTCCTGCTGCCCCAACCTTCCTCTTTGAACCACCGGGTTTTAGGGTATCTTTCCGCTATCCGGTCTTGCAGCTGTCGCAAGGAGAAAGATTCGGGATTGTCTTCGTATTCCTGTTCGTAGTATATCATGCCTGTGAATCCGCCTGTGAATCCATGTATACCTTTCCATTTAGTCATGTAGGAGCACTTGATTATATATTTTGTTCCGGTAGCATCAATAATTATATCACCTTTCCACCCGTTGGCTTCTTTTAGCATATCGAGTTTCGTTGTCTTGTCCTCTTTCCAAAAGACATAGACCCTGTTGTCGTTCGGACTGGACCAAAATATCGGGTATTTTAATTTTACTTTCATTGTTATTCCGGAACATGATGATTCAGGGTATCATGTGCAAGTGCTGCTTTATATCAGGACTTTTTACATCAGGATTCTTCTATGGGTAATGTCACTTTCAGATTCGGATAACAGTCGCCCAGGTGTTTTAGAAAATCATTGGCAATGACAATGGCCTGTACCGTTTCTTTCGCATCTACCGGAGTTTCGGGAATATCCGTAAAAATCAGACAGGAATAAAGGATGAGTTCAATCGCTTTTCCGTCTGTCTGCAAAGAGAGTTTATAGGCTTTTACATTTTTGCCGCGAGCCTGGGCTTGTGCTTTTGTCTGTCCCTCTAAAGGATATATGGTGAGTCTGGAGTTTTTGAGTTGCGAAGGTTCGAATATCAGATGCTTGTCTATTTCACCATCGGTATCCGTGTCGAACAGGTGTAGCTTATCACCGCTTAATACCAGATATTTGGGAGTTGTCACGGTGGTAAAACGCACGGTTCCCAAAGTAGCCATTCCTTTCAGTTTATCTTTCATCCCCTCTTTGAGGGTATCTACCATATTGTGTTCGGTGTTGGCATAGTTGAAAGCATCGATAGGGTTTTGCCCCATCGCTTTTTTCAGAAAGGGGAGTTCGGATGTCAGAAATTGGTTCTTATATTGTGTCGCATTTGCAAATTCTGCTTTGAAATCGGTGCTCTCTACTGTCTGAACCTGCTGGGAGATTTTGCTTTTTGTGTAAAACCAATATCCCAAAGACAGGATAATGCAGATAATCGGAATAAGCGAATAGATGTTCATAGGTTTTATTTTTAGGTATCCGTACTATTTTTCTTTTTCCTCGTTGTCATCCTTCTCTTTTTTCACCATGCCCAGAAGACCCAGGATAAAGTCTTTCAGATAGGATAGTATGCCTATGACTATCAATGCTGCAAGGCCATAAAAAAGAAGGCTACCACCCCATTTGTCCCAAAATGTGGGTTCAGGGATGAGGCTGCTAAGTTCTTCTACATTCAGGTCTTGCCGGATTGCTTCGGCATATTCGTCGGAAATGTCGTAATACGTATCGGGTTTCGATTCGGAAAAGAGTACGAGCGTACGTTTGCCGTTTTTCTCGATATATCCTAAATCCAGATGAGTGCCTTCGTCCGTTTTATAATAGGAGCTGTCGGGGAGGGTAGCTACTTTCGGAATGTTGTTACTTACAGGAATTCTGATTCTGCGTGCTTCGGCATTACTACTCATCAAAAGACCGGCTATGACGGTCAAAATAAATAAAAACTTTTTCATAATCATTGTAATTTAACGTGTTAATAATTGATAGAAGAACAGTGTATTGACTGTTTCCTTTGTTTGCAATAATTTACTTTATATACTTTCCGATTTAGTTGAAAGTTAAATTCCGTACGGTGTTATTTTTCCAGATAAAGCTGAACCAGTCATCCATATCCTCTCTGACGAATATAATGATCATTCTGCCACCACTCACAAACCTTGCTGGAAAAGACGCCTATATCTTCCACCGTGTATTCTTTTCTCGTTCCTAGTAAAAAGGTTACCTGTGTTTTGAAAAATCCCTTTCTTTTCCGCCGTTTATCTACTTCCATACAGTGCTTGTTTTATAACATTATAACTACCATTCTTTAAACGATGGTGCCAAAGTTATAAAACTATTTCGAAAAAGTAAACGGTCGTTTTCTTTTTATCTTTTTTTTGCATAGATAATCTAGGTGGAAGGGAGATATGGTATGTATTGAATAATGCAGTCTAGCTTTTTAATAAGGAGTAGATAGCATGTAAATGTTTGAAGAGTAGCTGGGTATCCAATCCGCCCAAGAATGCCATTTCAAAGGACAGACCCATGTAAACCTGTCGGAACATGACTACCGCTTCTTCAACGTCTACATCCTTTTTTAGTTCTCCTGTTTGTATGGCACGTTGGATGGCGGCACGCCAGTAAGCATAATCGCTGGCTACGAGATTATGGAGCTTTTCTTTGGCGTCAGGATCATACTGGATCACTTGAAACAGAAAATGAAAATATTGGGCGTGGTATGAAAACTTTTCTGGCGCCACCTTATCTGCACCTATCAGCTTGCCCAGCATATCCATCGTTCGTTGTACTCCTCTCACGTATTCGTCTATAAATTCGGCAAACGTACCGTTTGTTTCAGTGAATTTGTTTCGTGGATTCTGCGTGCTGAACCAAAACCTGTCCACTACGGCAATGAATAACTCCTGTTTGTTCTTGTAGTATTTGAATATGCCGGCTTTCGACATTCCGAGCATCTTGCCAAGTTCCGCAAAACTGGCTTTTTCGTAATTCACGGACATAAACAGTTTGAACGCAGCTATCAATAAATCATCACGGGTAATTTTCATATTACGGTAGTCTTTTATATTTTCTACCCCCGAAAATACTATTTTATCGGGTAGTTTCCATAAAAGCGGGCAATAGATTAACAAAAATAAATCAGGAAATGCCGTTAATGAATCAGCGAAAAGTTATTTTTTAGTAAATCACCTTTCATTTCTTTCCCACTATACACTTGGGCCGATAAGACCCTGGACTCACTGTTGAATGTGCTTGATATAACAATTCAGATTCCGGAAATTTGGAAATGCAGGATAATAAAGCATTTGAAGAAGGAGCTGTCTATCGATTTACCATTGATGTAACGAATGGCAATGCAAATGCTGATCTGAAGGTTGAGAAAATAAATTGATCTGAAGATTAATGCCGGATTTTTATTGAAACTATCCTGAAAGGGTATGATGAATTGTACCCTTTCAGGATTCATCTTTGGTCGGAATAATGTAAAAAACATTAATAAACTCGTCCGCAACTAGGAAATATCCCCTGTTTGGGAGTCTATATAAATAAAGTATGAACTTATTTCTTATATCATAAATGAACATGAAATTCAAAGCAATGTTACTTGGCTTGTCTGTGATAACTGCGTTGCCTGCCTTTGCGCAGAAGCCCGTGTATCTGGACACTGGTAAGCCTATCGAAGAGAGAGTGAAAGATGCATTGAACCGGATGACCCTTGAAGAAAAGGTGAAGATGATTCATGCACAGTCTAAATTTAGTTCGGCAGGCGTTCCCCGCCTCGGAATTCCCGAAGTATGGGCTACCGACGGTCCTCATGGTATCCGTCCGGAAGTGTTGTGGGATGAATGGGATCAGGCTGGATGGACAAACGATTCCTGTATTGCCTATCCGGCATTGACGTGTCTTTCTGCTACATGGAATCCCGAAATGTCGCATCTTTATGGGAAAAGTATCGGTGAAGAGGCGCGTTACCGCAAGAAAGACATCTTGTTGGGGCCCGGTGTGAATATCTACCGTACTCCCTTGAACGGACGTAACTTCGAGTATATGGGAGAAGACCCGTATCTGTCCGCCACTATGGTGGTTCCTTACATCAAAGGTGTACAAGAGAATGGGGTAGCTGCCTGTGTGAAGCATTATGCATTGAACAATCAGGAGTTCAACCGCCATACCACCAATGTGCAATTGAGTGATCGTGCTCTTTATGAAATATACCTGCCTGCTTTTAAAGCGGCTGTTCAGGAAGGTGGAACATGGTCGATTATGGGCTCTTATAATCTTTATCAGGGACAGCACGCTTGTCACAACAAACGTCTGCTTAAAGATATTCTTCGTGATGAATGGGGTTTTGATGGCGTTGTAGTGTCCGACTGGGGAGGTGTGCACAACACCGAACAGGCTATTCACAATGGCATGGACTTGGAGTTTGGTTCATGGACGAACGGACTGTCTGCCGGAACGAGAAATGCGTATGATAATTATTACCTTGCTTTCCCTTACCTGAAACTGATAAAAGAGGGTAAAGTAGGAACAAAGGAACTGGATGAAAAGGTTAGTAATGTTCTTCGTCTGATTTTCCGTACTTCAATGGACCCGCACAAACCATTTGGCTCTTTAGGTTCTCCCGAACACGGGCAAGCCGGACGTCAGATTGGAGAAGAAGGGATTGTACTGTTGCAGAACAACGGTAACTTATTGCCTATCGATTTGAATAAAGCTAAGAAAATAGCCGTTATCGGTGAAAATGCCATTAAGATGATGACTGTGGGCGGTGGTAGCTCTTCTTTGAAAGTGAAATATGAGATTTCTCCGTTGGATGGACTGAAAAGTCGTGTGGGCTCAAAAGCAGAAATAGTATATGCCCGTGGGTATGTAGGCGACCCGACAGGAGAGTATAACGGTGTGAAAACCGGTCAGGACTTGAAAGATAACCGTTCGGAAGATGAATTGCTTGCAGAAGCTTTGCAAGTGGCTAAAGATGCCGACTATGTAGTCTTCTTCGGTGGCTTGAACAAGAGCAATCATCAGGATTGTGAAGATTCGGACCGTGCTTCTTTAGGTTTACCCTATGCGCAGGATAGAGTGATAAGTGAACTGGCAAAGGTGAATAAAAACCTGATTGTGGTCAATATCTCCGGCAATGCTGTGGCCATGCCTTGGGTGAATGAAGTGCCTGCTATTGTTCAGGGTTGGTTCTTAGGTTCGGAAGCCGGAACAGCTCTTGCTTCCGTATTGGTGGGAGACGCTAATCCTTCAGGAAAACTTCCTTTCACCTTCCCGGCAAAACTGGAAGATGTAGGGGCTCATAAATTGGGCGAATATCCGGGCAATAAGGAGGAACTGGCACAGTCTAAACATAGAGGAGATACGATTAATGAAATCTATCGGGAAGATATTTTTGTAGGTTACCGTTGGGCGGATAAAGAAAAAATCAAACCGCTGTTCCCGTTCGGACACGGATTGAGCTACACTACTTTCGCTTATGGAAAGCCTTCGGCTGACAAGAAAACAATGACAGTAGATGATACTATCTCTTTCACGGTCAATGTGAAGAATACAGGAACTCGTGAAGGTCAGGAAGTTGTTCAGCTTTATATCAGTGATAAGAAATCCTCTCTCCCTCGTCCGGTAAAAGAGTTGAAAGGTTTTCAGAAAGTGAAACTGGCTCCGGGAGAAGAGAAGGCGGTAACGCTGACGATTGATAAGAAAGCATTGAGCTTCTTCGATGATGCTAAACACGAATGGGTGGCCGAACCGGGTAAGTTTGAGGCAATCATCGGTAGTTCATCCAGAGATATTAAAGGTACTGTACCATTTGAGTTGAAATAGGTAGATGTTTGGTTAGAGATTTTTTTAAGGAGATGACAGAGAGTCTGGGTACTCGGAAAACGCTAAGTGATTGCAACAAATCGACTTAGCGTTTTTTTATTGCCTAATTTTCCCAGCGTTTGCAAAAAAATAGTAAGAAAGTAGTCGTTTCGCTTGGTAAAGTGTTGTATCAGAAGTAATTTTGGGAAAAATAACAATTAAGGTAACCTAATTATGGAAAAAGGTATTTGGCTGGAAATAGAGGAACTGTATAAGGAGTTTCAGCAACTCGGTATCAGTCAGTCGGTGGACTATGAGAAGTACTACCTCTATTCTCTTATTACCCATTCTACAGCCATTGAGGGTTCTACACTAACCGAAATGGATGCACAGCTTCTTTTCGATGAAGGTGTAACAGCTAAAGGAAAGCCGTTGGTATATCATCTGATGAATGAGGACTTGAAGAAAGCATACGAGCTTGCTAAAAAGGAAGCGCAACGCAATACTGTTATAACTCCTGCTTTTTTGCAGAAGTTAAACGCTACTTTGATGCGGACAACAGGGGGAAGGCATAATACAATAGGCGGCTCTTTCGATTCTTCCAGAGGTGAGTTCCGTTTGTGTGGCGTTACGGCTGGTGTAGGTGGGCGTTCTTATATGGGTTATCAAAAAGTACCTGTTAAAGTAGAAGAACTTTGTTTCTTGTTGCAGGAACGGCAAAAGAATGTGGAAACGTTCCGTGAACAATACGAATTAAGTTTTAATGCTCACCTCAATTTAGTGACTATTCATCCTTGGGTGGATGGCAACGGGAGAGCAGCTCGCTTATTGATGAACTATATTCAATTCTGCTATCATCTTTTCCCCGCTAAGATTTTTAAGGAGGATAGGGCAGATTATATCCTTTCTTTACAACAGGCGCAAGATGATGAAACCAACCAGCCTTTTTTGGATTTCATGGCGGTGCAATTGAAAAAATCACTGTCTTTGGAAATTCAAAAATATAAAGCTTCTCACAATAAAGGATTTAGTTTTATGTTTTAATCTTGTAGGGCTTCTTTTGATAAGACTTCCACCCATTGTATATTGTGTTGTTTTTCATTAACGAAATCACCATTACAGTAACGGCGGTTGCATTTATTAATATCGAACTTATGTAATTCTCTAATAGTTTTAAATAAAGGTTCATCAGTTTCACCGTTAGCTGAATAGTTATAGACCAGATATTTATGTACCTCTTTCACCATAAACATCTGATTTATACTCATTCAACTAAAGGTGAAACCGGTGAACCTCCTAAATGAATTTTATAGTTACAAGTAGCTTTAGAAGATTTTGTCTTTTGCTGATCGCTGTAAACTTCAATTTATATTGATTTTCTTTTCTCTTTTCTGATTTTATATTCTATCTTTGCAATGCATTCCATTTTAAACCACGGCGGAGAACCTGCCGTATCAATGTGGCGGGCTTTTTTATGTCCGTCCCATTAATCCTATATGGCGGTTTCGCACCCCCATGTAGGATGTTAGTGCACCTACTGCTGTCGTGGATAGTGGAATGCAATGGGACAGGCGGAACCGCTTCTTTTATTTCTTAAAACTACTTTTCTGTATCGCCCCATTAAACTTAATTTATTCACCATTTAATTAAAATTCTTATGGAAGAAGTTTTAAGCAACCAGCAGGCCCGTCCGGGGGACGCGACGCAACTCATGCACGCTATCTTTTCATCCGATGATGAAATGATGTCTTTTTATCTGACCCTCAATTGTTTTATGAATCCTGAAAGCTATCTAGTGGAACGAACAGATCGAAAGAGACTGGAGGATTTAGCTAGTACGCTTTGTAGTAATGTGGCAGCCTTTGAAGCCATCCGTAATTATAAGTCGATAAGTGTGAAAGAGGTGATTAGAGGATTCGGGGCGCACATGATGAATACGCTAATCTCCAATACCAATCGTTTCCAAAGTGCCGATGCCGTGGGAACGTTAATGAATTGCATACTGAATACCACTAAAAACAGTTGGCAGTTTAAGAAAATGGATCGGAATAACGATATACATCTTCAAAATGTACGCTATTTGTTGAATCGGCTGGATGCAGCAGAATCTAATGAAGAGAAGAACTGTGAAGAAGTAGCGATATAAACAGTTTTCTCTAAAAATTACTTAGGAAATGCAAATAGAGGGTATAAGAATCGGAGATAATGTATAGATAAAGGCAAATGTAACGTAACATAAAGCATCTGTAACCTGCCCGATAGAAAAGGAACACAAGACGTTGTGCTCCTTTTTTATATTGTTGTAACTTTGCTTTCAGATAATATGATAAAGCTGATTGTTATGAGAAACACACTTTTTGGGATTCTATTCCTTTTTATTTTGCCTCTTCAGGCACATCAGAAACTTCCGTATTTGCAGAAACAGGGAAGTACCACACAACTTATGGTAGATGGAAAACCATTCTTAGTGATTGGCGGTGAATTGGGAAATTCTTCAGCTTCCTCTATTGAAGATATTGAACGTATATTCCCGAAATTGCAGCGTATGGGTCTGAATACGGTACTGGTTCCTGCATATTGGGATTTAACAGAACCACAGGAAGGTAAATTTGATTTTACCCTGACGGATAAAGTGATTCAACAAGCCCGTGCGAATGATTTGAAGGTGGTTTTCCTTTGGTTCGGTGCGTGGAAAAACTCAATGAGTTGCTATGCTCCGATCTGGTTTAAGGAAGATTATAAGAAATACCCGCGTGCCTATACGAAAGCAGGGAAGCCCCTCGAAATAGCCAGTTCCTTTTCGGAGAATGTGTTTCAGGCGGATAGCCGTGCTTTTTCCCAATGGATGAAACACATTGCTTCTGTGGATAAGGAAGAGGGAACGGTTATCATGATTCAGATAGAAAACGAAATCGGAATGTTGGAAGATGCCCGCGATTATTCCAAAGAAGCGGATAAACTGTTTTATGCATCAGTTCCGTCCCTTTTCATCGACTATTTGCAAAAGAACAAGAGATCTCTGCATCCCGAAATGTTGGCAAAATGGGAGAGCCAGGGATTCAAGAAGAAAGGTACGTGGCAGGAAGTGTTTGGTGCAGACGTGTATACGGATGAAATTT
>OHPY01000275.1_pt1 | contig 10800 bp, 8 predicted proteins | sample 1577841 | NCBI WGS metagenome assembly OHPY01 (sample SAMEA3879523, study PRJEB24766) | human gut metagenome | biome: human-associated habitat; feature: feces | place: USA | collected 1985/1987 | reverse complement strand
GGCTGACAGGTGGCAGCTGCTTAGGCGCTGTACGTCATAAAGGCTTTATTCCTTGGGATGATGATGCGGATATCGGTATGCTGTATGAGGATTATCTGAAACTGTTAGAAGCCGTTAAGGATCTGGATCCTAAGAAGTACATCGTACAAAGCTTTGAAACACATAAGGAATACAATGTGTTGATTCCGGCGATGAAGATTCGTTTAAAACATACGTATTGTGAAGAATACAATGCGTTATTAAAAAACAAATGCAAAGACAGTGATGGCATTTTTATCGATGTTTTCATCATTGACTATGTGAGTGAGAATCATGTAAAAGATTTTGTGTGGCGCTGCCGCAATGGAATCTTGATGCTCTTGATTGCCGCATTGGAAAATCTACATATCAATCCATTGCCATTAAAAAAACGCTATGTGCGAAATGCGCGTAAGTATGGTAAGCAGAATCAAGACAGCCCAATGATCGGTTTTGATCTGACATGGTGCTTTAATTCTTTCTTCCATCCGGTCGTATATCCAAAGGAAAGCGTTTTTCCGATTCAGTATGTCCCATTTGAAGATACAATGCTGCCGATACCAAAACGGCCTAAAGATTTGTTGGATGCAGAAGTATCCGTGAATCATATGAGCTATCCGCCGAAAAAAGATCAGCAGCCAAAGCATATTAAGGATATTGCATTTTAGAAACGATGACGTAAGGACTTTTTCATGCTTATGAAAATGCATAGCATGGAGACGATATTTCTTATTAAAAGCTAGCTTATGGTAAAAATAAAATATCGTAAAACATAGTAAAAATTGTGAGGAGGTAGAAGACATGGCATATGTACCAAGACAGAGAAGATATAAAGTGCGCTGGAAGGTAGTGGCTCCACTGCTTGTTTTAATTGCGTTGATCGTGTATCTTTTAATTGGCATGTTTCTGCCTTCCAATCATCAAGAAGTAAAGAAATTCACGGTGTGTGAATTGAATGAGGAACAGACGATCAAAGCATTGCATAAGACAAGTAAAGAAACGATTAGCGTTTCGGATTATTTGTATTATGGAGAATCTTTGGATTTGTATGAAAAGAAATATTCACCGGAAAATAAAGATACGTTGAGTGGGAAAACCGTAGAATTAAAAAATATTTGTGATGGAAAGACAATTTCGATGACAATGGAAAATACAGTTGATCAAAAGATCTTATTAGATGAAATACCGGAAGGATATTATGAGGTTTCCATCATTGATAATCTGGTAAAAAAACGTGTGATTTTTCAACAGCCTTTAAAGGAAAATGCATTTTATACGGCACAGCGTAAAGGAAAGGTCAATAAAGTTTCCTTAATTGCAGATACGCAGCTGTTAAAGGATTATCAGATCACCCTGGATAAAAACTATCTTTTCTTACAAGTAACTTCACAGACGCCGCGCAAAGGGGATATTGATGTGTTGATTGATCCGTTTGGGATGAATACGGATTTAACGTGGTTGCCGGATGAAGGCTCAAAGGTCAATGGGTTAAATGAAAATGATGAAATGTATAAAGCAGCGGTTTTAATGAAAAAGGAATTAGAAGAAAAATATGGATTGCGTGTTGCCATTACAAAGGCAAGTAAAGATGAAAAAGGGAAAGCCTATGGCAGTGATGGCCGTTTAGCAAAAGGTTATAAGCAGCATGCAAAATATTATTTGTTCTTACGCTTCAGCAATTATGCCAACGATACGATTCGCGGCTTTGAAGTAGCGCATAGTTATTATTCCAGCAAGACACTTGCCAGGAATTTAACCTATGGTGTACATAAGAACTTAAAAATGCCACTGTCACCGATGTATACTGGTTCTGATGCCGGTATCGTTACCGGATTATTGGCTGAAGGGGCAGATGGTAAAACGATATATGATACGAATTTATATTTAAGAGAAAGTGGTGGAAGAGCAACACTGGCAGGGAAATACTCAGAAACAAGTCAAGAACAAAATGCTGATTTTGTGAATGCCAATGCAGGGATTAGAAATTGACTTTGTCTATATATCAAATAAAGAAGATGCAGCGCTGTGGAAAAAACAGAAGAATGCGATTATTAAGGAAACAGCGCGCGCTTTTGCCGAGGGAATCAATGCCGACAACACCACCAGATAAGGCGGGTGAAACAAGATGAAGTATCAAATTCATAAAGGAAGTAAATATTTTGGGGCGAATACGGTATTTGAGGATATTCAATTTGAAATCCGCAATACTGAAAAAATCGCGATTGTGGGAAGAAACGGATGTGGTAAAACCACCTTATTAAAAGCCATTGCCGAAGTAGAACCGTTGGATAAAGGGGATATCCATAAGGAAAACAATCTGACAATCGGTTATTTAGCACAGACAACGTTTGAAAATGAGCATGCCTGTGTCAAAGAAGAATTGGAAACAGCCTTTGCGAAGGTAAAACGCATAGGTAAACAGCTGGAAGAAATCAGTGAGCAGATGGTATATGACCATAGTGAAACCATCTTAAATAAATACGCCAATTTGCAGCAGCAATATGAGGATTTAGGCGGTTATACATACCATAGTGATATGATGACTGTCTTCACTAAGTTTGGGTTTCAGGAAGAAGATTTGAAACGTGAAGTTGCTACGTTTTCCGGAGGACAGAAAACCTGTCCGGAGGTGAACGTCGCCGGGTAGCTTTATGTCGTTTGTTGTTGCAGAAACCGGATGTGCTCTTGCTGGACGAACCTACCAACCATTTGGATATCGAAACGATTGAATGGCTAGAAGGTTATGTGAAACGCTATCCCAAAGCGGTTGTCTTAGTTAGTCACGATCGTATGTTTCTGGATGATGTTGTTGATGTCGTATATGAATTGGAATATGGTGTGATGCGTCGCTATCCGGGTAATTATACAAACTATGTTAATACCAAGAAAAGTGATGTTGAACAACAAAAATCAGCGTATGCGCGCCAACAAAAAGAAATACAGCACATGGAAGAACTCATTGAGAAATTCCGTTATAAGAAAAATAAAGCAGCTTTTGCGCAGAGTAAAATCAAATACTTAGAACGTATGGATAAAATTGAAGATCCCAATGTCGATGAAAAACGGTTTCATGCCCGTTTTACCCCAAGGGTACGTGGCGGCAAGCGGGTCTTAGAGGTCAAGGATTTAACCATCGGTTACGATCTGCCGTTGTGTACGATTACTTGCGATATTCTGCAAGGGGAAAAAGTTGCCATAATCGGCCCAAATGGGAAAGGAAAGTCAACCTTTTTGAAAACCTTGATGGAACAGGTTTCACCATTATCCGGTGAATTCTTATTCGGACACCAGATTGAGGTAGGTTATTTTGATCAGGAGCTTGCACAATTCGATACCAATAATACGGTATTAGAAGAGGTGTGGAACGATTTCAGTGAACTGAATCGAACAGAGGTACGCACAGCACTGGGATGTTTTTTATTCAGCGGAGAAGACGTATTTAAAACAGTAGACTGTCTATCCGGAGGAGAAAAAGTTCGTCTATCCTTTGTAAAGCTAATGCTGTCACATCCTAATTTTCTGATGATGGATGAGCCAACCAATCATTTGGATCTAATTGGAAAAGAAGCCTTAGAGGATGCTTTGTGTGATTATGAAGGCACAATGCTATTTGTGAGTCATGATCGTTACTTTATCTCAAAGTTGGCAACTGCGGTATTGGTCATTGATAATGGGAAGGCAACATATTATCCTATGCGTTATCAGGAATATATGCATAAAGATGAGGAACATGTACAGGCCGTTAAAACCGTTGAGAAAAAAGAAACAAAAAAAGTGGATAGAGGGATTCATTATGATCGCGAAGTAAAAAAACTGGAAAAGAAGATTGCAGAAAAAGAACTGGAAGCACTCAGAGAGCTGCGTTTTGATCCGGAATATTATCACGATTATCAAAAAATGCGTGATTTAGATGATAAAATTGATGACGTACATAATGAAATTGAAAATTTCATGAAGAAATGGGAAGACTACAGCGAGAAACTGGAACAGTAAGAAAGAAGGATCTTCATATGAAACCATTTGAAACATCATTGCTTGGTCGTATGGAATTAAACAACCGCATAGGTATTCCGGCGATGTGTACGTATATGGCAAAGGGCGATGGCATAGCCAATTTGCACCATATAGCTCATTATGAAACACTAGCGAAAGGACGCCCTGCCTTTATCGTACAAGAGGCAACGGCCATCGCAGCAGAAGGCTATATCAGTGACGCTTGTTTAGGAATCTTTACGCCGCGACAGCGAGAGCCATTAAAGGATATCGTTGAAGTCGTACATGATTATGGGGTGAAATTAGGAATTCAACTGAATCATGCCGGTATGAAAAGTAAATGTGCAGCCCATAAGGTATCCGCCATGGATAATGAAGATGTACATGCGTTGACAGCAGAAGAAATTCATCGCATTGTTGTTAATTTTGAATTTGCTGGTAAATGGGCAAAAGAGCTTGGCTATGACTTTGTGGAAATTCATGCGGCACATGGTTATCTGATCAATCAATTTTTATCACCGCTTACCAATCAGCGAACGGATCTTTATGGTGAGGATAGAACCTTGTTGTTAAAGGAAATCATCACCGGTGTACGCTCTACATTTGAAAAAGATGTCATCGTTCGTATATCAGCAGAAGAGTATGAAGAAGATGGCTTGCATATAGCCGATATGAAAGATATTGTGGAAGCTATAGAAGGTTGTGGCGCTGCCGCAATTTCTGTATCCAGCGGAGGATTAAACAAACATCCGATACAGACCTATCCGATGTATCAGATTCCATATGCACGAGCTATCAAACAAATGACTTCTTTGCCGGTAATGGGCGTTGGCCTAATCACAAAGGAAGAAGAAATTGAAACCATTCTAGCGCAGGAAGATTGTGATTATGTATTATTAGGAAGAAAATTGCTGCGCGATCCTTATTTTCTATTATCTTGGCAAGATGCTTTCGGTCTATTGACAGAAGAAAACATAGGCGAATGTCTGTATCGCGGCATACATAAACATGGTGAATAACATCATGTTTTTTTTGTTCAAAAAGCAGAAACAGATAGAAAGATAGGATCATTGTGGAAAAGGAAAATAGGTTTAAGAAACCTATGTGATCTTCTTGAGAGATTGGTCAGTTATTTTTAAAACCTTGTTAGCAGTCATGGGTATAAAAAAAGGAAATCCGTGCATCTTAACAACAGGTGATATTATGAAGTATACAGATCGATGTAAACAACTGAATGAGAAACTGCGTTTGCAGGAAAATTTTGATATTGTTGCGAAAACTTTGCAAGTGCAGGATGTTCATATGACATTATATTTTGTTGATGGTTTTGTTAAAGATGAAGTATTAGAGAAAATGATGGAATTCTTATTAAAGGCAGATATGAAAACAACGGTACAACAGGAGAGTGTTTATGTATTTTGTGATCGTTTTGTCTCTTATTTAGAAACCGATGTGGTTGCGGAGGAAGAGAAACAGCTCACAGCGGTATTAAGCGGTTCGGTATTAATGATCGTTGATGGCTATGAAGAAGGCATTGTGATTGATGCCAGAACATATCCTACCCGCAGTATGGCTGAGCCCGAAGATGATCGAGTCTTACGCGGCAGCCGTGATGGCTTTGTGGAAACGTTGGTCTTTAATACAGCCTTAATTCGCCGCCGTATCCGTGACACACGCTTACATATGGAATATCACAATGTCGGTTCTATAAGTAAAACGGATATTGTCTTATGTTATATGGAAGGGTTGGCAGATGATGCATTGGTGCAGGATATTCGCCATAAGTTATCGCAGATACAAGTAGAAGCGTTAACCATGGCACAGGAAAGCATTGCCGAAGCACTTGTCCCACATAAATGGTTAAATCCTTTCCCTAAGGTTCGCTATAGCGAACGTCCGGATGCTGCAGCCAGTAATGTCCTAGAAGGAAAGGTCATCGTTATGATTGATAATTCACCTTCGGTACTCATTTTACCAACGACTTTTTTTGATTTTGTGCAGGAAGCTCAGGATTATTATCTTCCTCCGATTACCGGAAGCTATTTACGTCTTATTCGAATCATGGTCTTTTTCTTAACCTTGTTTGTGACACCAATCTGGTATTATCTTAACTGCAATCCGGATTTCGCTCCGGATTGGTTTCAATTCGCTTTAATTCAGGATAATATGAATCTTCCTATTATCTTACAGTTGTTAATGCTAGAATTAGGAATAGATGCTTTAAAGCTTGCCAGCTTAAATACCCCAAGCTCCTTAAATTCCTCCTTTAGTATCATAGGGGCATTGATCCTTGGCGATTTTGCGGTCAACGCCGGATGGTTAGCTCCGGAAATAATTTTATATATGGCATTTGTGGCCTTAGCGAACTTCACTCAGCCTAGTTATGAATTAGGATATGCCATTAAATTTATGCGAATGATGATGCTTATCATCATTGCCCTTCTGCCACGTTTTGGACTATGGATCGGGCTAGCCATTATGGCTTTTATTTTAGCATCTAATAAAACGATTACGCATACCTCTTATTTTTATCCCTTATTTCCCTTCCATGCCCATGATTTTAAAATGATTTTTGCACGTAAAAAACTGCGTGGCAAAAGTAGCAATCGTTCCTAATGATCTCTGAAATCAATGTCATAGCTTCTTCCCTTTTCTGATCCATTAACAGATCGCTCAGACGCATATGGAAATTTCTGTTATAATAGTAAGGAAGGAAAGGGATCTTAATGAAACATAATGCCATGAAAGAAGCCATCAAGGTTTGTGTCGTACAGCTTATCTGCATGCCACTGTTCCTTTATACGTATACTCCGGATAAGCTATTTTTTTGGATGTTACTGCTTTTTATGGACAGCTATCTTTTAAAACACTATCATGTCATGGAATTTGGCCGTATGATGATGTCCAGTACCAAAGAAGAACAAAAGATGTTGACATTTTTGAATATCGGCATCCTTGCAGGCTATACCATTTTGGCATTTAAAAATTTAGCCTTAGCGGGATATCTTGTCCTAAACGATCTCGTGATGAATGCAGTAAGTATTTTTCTATATATGAAATCCATTGAAAAATAAGACGAAGAAGATTTATATGAACTTGATGGCACGTATTCTAATAAAAGTTATGTATATAAGGAATACAAAGCATGAAGAATTGATGGTATCGCTTACCAAATGATTGCTTGGATTCTACATATCCTAGCCCGTATGGCAAGTCAATATGTTTACAACCGAATAAACAAGTAGGAGAAAGTGCTTACGATGGTAAGTAACTTCTCTTTTTTTTTAAAACATGGAATTTATAGGTGCGTAAGCGCTGTTTATTATTGGTGTACACATTTCCACAAATGTTTGAAAATGATGAATTGCATTGCGGTGTCATATGGTAATTTTCACAAAAATGTAAACATGTTACACACAATTGTAAAAAATTTCACTCAATTTGTGTGAAAATGACCGAAAAAATATTGTATTTTCAATTCTTTTAGAGTATAATATGGTCATTATCAGGAATGATAGGAGGGAAAAATATGAAAAAGCTATTAACTCTTGCAGTCGCAGCGTTAATGACGGTTTCACTTGCTGGTTGTGGCAGCAGCAAGGCAGAAAACAAACTTGTCGTAGGACAGGACAAAATGAACGGTGAATTCATCGAAGGTTTTGGAAATAACTCTTATGACAAATCCATCCGTGACTTAATTCATGGATACAACCCAGTTATTGTTGACAACGATGGAAACATTAAATGGGAAACGAAGGTAACACTGAAAGGTGAACCTGCAGTTAAGAACAACAAAGACGGTTCTAAAACATTCACAGTTACACTGAACGATGGTTTGAAATGGAATGATGGAAAACCTGTTACAGCAAATGACTATGTAATGACTTACTTGATGCGTGCATCAAAATCTTGGATCGATGCAAATGGTAACCCAACAGGATACGAAATCGAAGGTTACGACGCATTCAGTGCAGGAAAAACAGAAACATTCTCAGGCGTTAAGATGATTGATGATCATTCCTTCTCAATCACAATCGCTGCTAAGAATTTACCTTACTACTGGGAAAAGAACTTCTTGTGGAGTTACCCATTACCAGCTCACGTTGTTGCTAAAGATGTGAAGATCACGAGTGATGACAAAGGTGCTAAGATCGCTAAGAAAGATCAGGCAGCTATCGCTGATTATGTAAAGAATACTTTCTTAAAGAACCCTACCGTAACTTGCGGGCCTTACAAATTTGAAGGCTTCAAGAACCAGCAGGTACAGCTAACTCTGAATAAAGAGTATGCTGGAAACTGGGAAGGTAAAAAACCAAGCATTGAAAAGATTACCGTTAAAGCAATTGACATGGACAAGGATGTAGATACTCTGGTTGCTGGAGAAGTTGACATCGTTGCCGGTGCAGTCGAAGCTGAAAAAATCGATAAAGTAAAAGCACAAGGAGATAAATTCACAATCTCTAGTTACCCACGTAATGGTTATGGTAACATGCCAATATCTTGCTACTATGGAGCTACAAAAGACGTTAACGTACGTCAGGCTTTAGCTTACATCGTAGATACAAACAAGATCGCTCAGGCAGCTATGGGTGCTTATGGTAAACCATGCTACTCTGACTACGGTGCAGCTCAGAAAGTTTATATTGACAACAAAGAATGGGTTGACAAGAACCTGAACACATATTCTTTCTCAATTGCTAACGCTAACAAAGCATTAGACAAATCTGATTATAAGTATGAAAAAGATGGAAAAACTCCATTCGATGCTAAGAAAGCTAGCAAAGATTACCTGCGTTACAACAGCAAAGGTGAAGTTCTGTTGATTTCACACTTAGGTTCTGAAAAGAATACCATTACTGACAATATCAAACTGCAGCTGACAAAGAACGCTCCTCAGGTTGGTATCAAATATGAAATTACAGTTAAAGACTTTGAAACAATGCTGAACATCTATTACCAGAAACAAAAAGCTGAAGTTAAATACAACGTATATAACATGGCATCTGGCTTCAACGAAGTACCAGATCCAGAAGCTGACTACCATGGTAAATATGAAAAAGTAGCAAACTTCAACCCTTATGGTTTAAATGATGCTGAATTGAACAAGGCTATTGAAAACTTGAAAGCATCTAAAGATGAAAAAGAATTTTCAGAAAACTGGAAAGCATATCAGAAACGTTGGAACTACTTATTGCCAACAATTCCAACTTACACGAACGATTACTATGACTTCGCTGCCAGCAAGGTAAAAGGATTCAAGACTACTCCATTCCGTGACTGGGCAAACAGTATCTGCAATTTCTCAATTGAGTAAGCAGTACGTCTGAAGTAATATCGAAACACACGAGGGAGAAGATGGCTCCAAAAAGCTATCTTCTTTCTTAGTGTTTATAAATGAGAGGAGAATTACAATGCTTAGATATACAGTTAAGCGTATCTTGTCATTGATCCCGGTGGTCTTTATTATCTCCATCATGCTGTTTGGTTTAACAAAGCTGATGCCTGGAGACCCTGCGAAGTTAATGGTACAAGGTGGACGACCGGAAACATATGACGCACGAGTAGAAGCAGCAAGAAAGAGTCTTGGACTTGACCAAGATGTTGTAACACAGTATGTAAAATGGATGGGTAACCTGGCACATGGTGACTTAGGTGTATCCTCTACATATCAAACAGAAGTGAAAAACGTAGTTGCAGAACCATTAAAGAATACCGTATTCCTAAACTTCTTTGTTTTGATTTTTTCATTAGGAATCTCTATTTTGGTAGGTATCCGCTCTGCCGTAAAGAAAGGATCGTTCTTCGATCAATTCTGGCAGGTATTCTCATTAATCGGTATGAGTGTACCAACGTTCTTCGTCGGTTTATGTCTTATTTTCATTTTCGCCTTCAAATTAGGCTGGCTGCCTTCTTTTGGTATGCCAGAGCAAGGCTTATCTACAGGAGCCTATATTACTTCCTGGTTCAGGCATCTGATCTTGCCTGTTACGACCCTGACCGTCATCCAGTTAGCCGGTACGATGCGTTATGTGCGTAATGCAATGCTGGAAGTATTGAGTCAGGATTTCATCCGAACAGCACGTTCAAAAGGTTTAAGCCAGAAAGTTATCGTATATTCTCATGCTTTCCGCAATGCGTTGATTCCTGTTGTAACCATTGTTATCACACAGATCGGTATGCTGTTTAGTGGTTCCATGATTACAGAAACCGTATTCCAATGGAATGGTTTAGGTTTCATCTTGTTGAAGGGTCTGCAAAAACGTGACTTATGGCTGGTTGTATCCATGAACCTGTTCTACGTAGTCATTTACTTGATTTCCAATTTTATTGCGGATATCACGTATGCTTTAGTAGATCCACGTGTGAAGTTAGATTAGGAGGATAACAGATGGAAAAGAAAGACAACAAGCAAAAGCAATCAATCTTTTCTTCCTTTGGCAGAATGTTCAAACGTCTGTTCTCCTTTGGTGGAAAGAAAAAAGAATTAAATGTATTTGAAGAGGAAGAAATCAAATCACCTTCTAAGGTCATTTTCTCCAACTTCATACATAATAAGTTTACCATTATTGGTTTGATCTTATTCATTGGTATTTTCAGTTTTGCTTATATTGGCGGTATGTTCCGTCAAATGGATCCGGTTTATCAGGAACCTATCCTGCAAAATATCGGACCGGGTACTGGTTATTTGGATTTCCCTTCAGAATTAGAAGGAAAGAAGATTGTACAAATCAGTTCAGGTATTACATTCTCAGTTGCCTTAACTGATGATGGAAAAGTATATGCCTGGGG
>OHPY01000265.1_pt1 | contig 11024 bp, 2 predicted proteins | sample 1577841 | NCBI WGS metagenome assembly OHPY01 (sample SAMEA3879523, study PRJEB24766) | human gut metagenome | biome: human-associated habitat; feature: feces | place: USA | collected 1985/1987 | reverse complement strand
AGCAGCAAATGTAAGTGGAGAGACAGCAGATCTTAAGATCGTGTTCACAAAGGCCTTCCTAAAGGCGCATAAAGGAGAAAAGGTAGCAGTAACCTATTATGCGAAAGTAACAGAGAAAGCCATACAGGGAAATGCCGGAAATGAAAATGCGGCAGTGATCGTATATAATCATAAGCCAAATGCCACCACAACAAGTGAAAAAGAAACAGCTTATGTATATAGCTTTGGAATCAATGTGAAGAAATTTACGAAAGAAGGAACACCACAAGTTTTGGAAGGTGCTAAATTCGTCTTATTAGAGAAAGATGGCAAAACACAGATTGGGGAAGAAAAGAGCACAAATGCAGATGGTGAGATAGCCTTCAGCAAATTGGATGAAGGGACCTATTATCTAAAGGAAACGGCATCACCTACAGGATATACCTTATTGGCAGAAGCAATCAAGGTAGAGATCATAGCAGAAAAAGATGAAACGACGAAGAAAGCAAATGGAAGATTTACAGTGAAGGTAAACGATCAGGAAGTAAATGCGACAACAGGAGAATATAGCAGCTATATCGATGAGGAAGCAGGAACAGCCAATATAGCAGTAGAGAACCATAAAGGATTTACGTTGCCATCCACAGGAGGAATGGGAATCACGATATTCTTAGCAATCGGTGGCATAGGAATCTTAGGCATAAGTATCGTAATGCTGAAGAAGAGCAGGAAACAGGCATAATTATGAAGATGACGAAGCGGATGGTATCAGTCTGTTTCGTTTTCGTATTTTTGTTCTTTTTAGGTATCATGGATTATCCCTTTGTGTCACGATTAATTAATCAACGAAACTACGATGGAGTCATTATTGAATATGATGATACAAGCGCAAAGCTGGATGAAAACAGAAAAGAACAATTTTTTAAAGAAGCGAAACAGTATAATGAAGAACTAAGTAATGGTAGTGGTATCTCAATCATAGATGCTTTTGCTCAAGATCATAGCATGGAGAAAAAGTATACGCAGCTTTTAAATATTGCCAATAATGGAGTGATGGGGGTTGTTGATATTCCTAAACTACATGTCTCTTTACCTATTTATCATGGAACATCAGAAGAAGTTTTGCAAAAAGGGGCAGGACATTTGGAAGGCACTTCCTTACCGATTGGTGGGATCTCGACACATGCATGTCTTTCAGCACATCGTGGATTGCCAAACAAAAAGATGTTTACAAGCTTAGATGAATTAAAAGAAGGAGATATTTTTCTGATTACGGTCCTGGGAAGAAAAATGGCCTATAAAGTGAATAATATACAGATAGTCTTACCAAGTGACATTAAAGCCTTACACATTCAAAAAGGAAAAGATCTGGTGACATTAATTACATGTACACCATATGGAGTGAATTCACATCGTTTGTATGTAACAGGAGAAAGAACAGAATATAAAGAAGAAATGAAAACAGACAATAGCATTGGACTGCCTTGGTATTATGATTGGTGGTGGGTACCAGTGAATATCGTCTTGTTAAGCGTATTGGGAATCTTATTATATCAATATAATAGAAAACCGAAAGTGAAAGAGAAAGTAGAATGAGGAAGGGCATATGAAAAAGAAATTGCAGCTGCTGATGAGTGTGGTAATGGTCTTAGCAATCATGCTTACACCGATACAGGCAAACAGCGGAAGGATAAACATCCAGTTGAAAGATCTGCCCGGTGATTGGGATGAGAAAGCAGGAGTGGTCTTTACGCTATATCAGGTAGGAAAGATGAGCGATGATGGAAAGGCAGAACTGGATGCCAAGTATGACATGAGCCTGCCAAGCGATGCTCAAGGATTGCAGAAGATCGCCAAAAAGCTTACCGCAAAAGAAGGGAAAGAGCTCATCGAAAAGAAGACGACCGACAAGAATGGCTGTCTGTCTTTTGAGAATGTCAAAAATGGCATCTATCTTCTTGTACCCTCTCATATGGAAGCCTATGGAAGTATCGATCCTTTTATCGTGACGCTGCCAATGTATGAGGAAGTAAACAATGCTATTCAAGGACCTACCTATATGCTGCAGATAGAACCCAAAGCATCACCCAATGAAGAACCTATAAAACCAGTACCTCCAGTGGATCCAGATGATCCTGAGGCTCCGGATGTCGAAGAACCAGAGAAACCTGTTGAACCAGAGAAACCTGTCGAACCAGAAAAACCGGTAGAACCGGATCAACCCGATAAGGAACCTAACGTACCGGAAACCAATGAACCGCAGAAAGAACCAAATAAACCAGAGACACCACAAAAGGAACCATCAAAACCAGAAGAACCAGAGAAAGAAACAGAGGAAACGAAAACAGGAGATACGACAAGAAGAGGTCTGTATGTCTTGTTGATCATGTTATCCGGCTTTGGTATGTATATCATCTATAATAAGCATAGGAAAGGGAGTGAATTGCATGAAGAAGGGTAAAAGAAACAAGCTGATGGCATTGATGCTGGCAGCATCCATGCTGTTCATGAATACGAATTCCTCGTTGTTTGCCAAAGAAGAAGCAAAAGGGGAAGAAATTAGTGAGCAGACAGATAAACCAAGACAACCATCCAGCATAAGTTATGCCCCAACGCAGCAGGCACTCTTAGGAAGCATGCCGCCTGAAGAAACGAAAGAGGAGCCAAAAGAAGAAGCAGAAACACCAGAGACGGAAGCTGTTCAGACGGTAGAAGTCAAAACAACGATCTATCTGGATGCCAATAAGAATGAAAAGAAAGATAAGGAAGAAAAAGGTGTATCCGATATCGAAGTACGCTTGTATAAGATGCTGGAAGGGACAGCGGAAAAAGAGGCAAGCTATCAGGCAATCACCAACATCAAGGGAGAAGTGTATCTTAAGGATGTAGAAACAGGAAGCTATCGCATCGAATATGAGAGCATGGATAGCGAGAAGGATCTGAAGGATTATACGATCATCCAAGAGAAGAAGGATATAACAAAAGCAACCGATAAAGAAAAAGAGCTTAACAAAAAGACAGACATAAAGAAAACAGAGAAAGAAAATAAGACGATCCTGTATCAAGAAGAAGTTGAGATCCAAGAAGGAAAAGAACTGGAAGCAGCCTTATATAAAGAGGAGAAAGAACCAGAAGAAACGAAGAATGGATCAAAAACTGAAGCAAGTAAGGAAACAAAAGTTGAAACAGAAAATAAAGAAACAAGCAAACAAGAAGTAGTGAAAAAGCAAACAGAAACAGCAAAGGAAGAAGCCACAAAGCAAGAAGAAACAAGCAAGAGCATTCCCCAATTGCATAAGCTGGCAGCAACCCAAGTAGGTGCAGCTTATGGAGCAGATAGCGATCTGATCAAGGCTCTGAATGAAGTACTGGATGTAGAGGATTGGACATTCAATGCATATTATGTAGGACAGTATGATAAATATCAGATAGAAAAAAAGAATGACTTCAATCTAAAATATCAAGTGGAGTTCCATAATAATCGAGATCTAGCAATAAATGATGTTGAAATACGGATACCGGCAACTTTATTAGTAGACCGAGATAGCAAGAAAATATTACCAAATAGTATAGCTATTCCGGAAGGAAGCAAGGAAAATCCGGTGGCAAGTAAGGTCACACCATTTAATTATTATCTAGATGAAACAACGAATGAACTAGTGTTCTTCAACTATCGTGATATCAGTGCAGGATCAAATGTAGCCTTTCAGGTACTCTATAAGAATATCGAAATCATGCAGATCAAGGATGGAACAAGCTGGAGCCTGACACCAAAAATCACTGTGAAAAAAGGTGAAGAATCAGAAGTAAAGGAAACTACACCATTAAAAGGGAAAATTGATACACAGATCAATCTGACAAATGTAAAAAAATCACCATATACGACAGGTAAGAGCTATTACCCAGGAATCTATACGAAGAAGCAATTGCAAAAAACAGTATTTAAAGTTGACCAAAAGTATCTTGATCATTTTGATGACTACTATTTTGTCGCATGGAAGATTGAAGTAAGTATAAATGCTACGCAGCCATGGAATCTTTATTTAAAGGAAACATCAGGAACAGATGGTGAGCTGGTAGGATTCAATTCTAATTATCAGCTTTCTGACGACAGTAAATTTAGTGGGTATTATGAGGTATATAAAGGTAGAAGAGATAAATCAATGTCCACTTCTATTATCGCTGTTACTGCATATCCGAAAGATGGAACAATACCTAGAGAATTTGAAAATACAGTCGAAGTGAAAGCAAAACCGGCAGATAACATAGATACCATACAGGAAAAAGAAAGCACCGCAAAATGGGTGTATGTTGACTATGAATGGAAATATCCTAATGATGCAGTAGGCATCAACAAGTCAGGTGGAAACACTTATCGCGGATGGATAGAAGTTTTCAAAGCAAAACGAGCCAAAGGTCAAGATATGAAAAGTATTCCTTTTCATGTATCTAGTCTTATTAGAGGCTATAAGATGACACATCATGTCACCAATGAAGAAAATAAGCTGGGAGAAAGAATTCCAGGTGCTACCTATAAGATGACAACGGTGGATGATTTCATCTATGTATATCCAAATACGGGGACATCGACAAACTATAAGATACTTGACAGCAAAGATTATTATTATAATCAAGTAACGATTCAACAAAAAGATACCGGCTATGATCCATGGGAAGATGAAACGGCAACACCGGAAGAATCAGGGAACATGGTCGTTTATGCGATGTATGAAGGAGAAGATACTTGGAGTGAGGTTGAAACGATTCCATGGAATGCATCAGGAACCATGAGTTATACTTTTACCAAGGAACAGATAGCTAAAAAACCATGGAGAGTTAAAGTAGAACATGAATCCGTAAACTATAACTCTACTTGTACGATTGATGTTGCGGTAATGATAAAACATGAATCTCCTGTTTTTAATGATCTAATCAAGGAAGAAGCAGAAGGCCAAAATCTGACCTTGGAAAACATTGCAGGAGTTATGACAGAAAAATATCAAGACGGCAAACTAGAATATAGTGTGAAGGATACCATGAATGGAACAACGAATTATTCGGAACCAGAATTAAAAGATCGGACAGAAGCGTTATATAATGGAAATCTATTGATTAGGGATAATGCATATTCGCAATTGTATTCTATCAATAAACATGCTGAATCTTATAAATATGGAACAAATTGGAATGATCCAGTAAACGGAAGAATCAATCTGAAATACAACATCATGGCATATGATGGTTATGAGCTGTATGGAAAAGAAGTAGTCGAAGCATTAAAAGAAGGAAATGCCCAAGAACCAGGCAGAAAAGATATCGTTTTCTACGACCTGTTGCCTTATGGAGTTAAATACGATCCATCTGTGGATATTAAAGCAGGAAGAGTCAAAGGAACGAGCAAGGATACAGTTAAGCAAGAGCGATCATGGGATAGTAGCCAGATCAGCATAACATTAGATTCAAAAGAAGATGTTATAGCGAATTATAAAAAAACAGGAAGAACACTATTAAAATTTCATGTACATTATAATGGAGAAGACCCTGCTGTACTAACAAACTATGGAAACGATTATTTGTGGATGGAAGGTTGGGGTATCAGCTTTGGAGCTTATTATGATTGGAAAGATATTGATATCTGTAATGCTGCTACAAATATCTCAGCCTTTATGCCAAAAAAAGAGGATAATACGGCATTGTTAGGTCAAGATAATGAGGTCATGAAAGATAATGGTCAAGAGTATCCTAGTGGTATGAAGCAAGAATATCAGATTTTTGGAAGTGATATTGATAATGATGGAAATACTGAAGAAAAGACTGTATTGTATGCAAGTGCTGGTGTGTATGATGATATGGCGATAGCTTCCAGCAGTGAAATTGTAAAGGATGTACGTGCAGATGATGATCGCTTTGGAAGCTATTCAAAAAATGCAGTAGTAGAACCAGGAAATGGGTATACATATGAAATCACAGTAAAGAATGCCAAAGGAACATTAAAAAATATTGTGGTATATGATCTATTGGAGGATGCGCCAAATCATCTTTCCAGTAAAGAACATAAGGAAGAATTTGAAGAAAACTGGTGGTATGGGACCTTTGATGGAGTCATTACGACTGCATTAGAGAAAGCAGGAGCAGAACCTGTTGTCTATTATAATGAAGAGAGAACTGCGAAAATAACAAAAGAAGATGAAGAGCCAAGTAGTGTATTGACTAAAGAAAATGGCTGGATCGAGGCAAGTCAATGGGACAAAGAACTTAAAGATGTAAAAGCTGTTGCTGTAGACCTAAGAAAGAATGGTTTTGCTATTCGGGATATGGGAGCCATAAGTTTTCAGATTCATATGCTTTCTCCACAAGAAGATGAATCAAGTGAAGAAGCGGATCATAATAATACAGCAACAGGAAATCAACCAGCTTCTTATGCCTATAATAATACAGCATTCTATTCAGAAGAAGTAGAAACCAATACTGAACAGACGGTTATCGGAAACTCTGTACAGGTAGCACAGCATGAACCTGAAAGAGTAGAGATCGTAAAAGCTTTTGGTGGCGATGTACCAAAAGAAAAACAAAATAGTGAGTTCCGCTTTATCGCATCCTACAATGGTTCTCTATATGCGACACAAGAATATCAGTTATTCAAGAAAATAGATGGAACTTGGGAACGTCAAGGAAAGAATCGCGTCTATGCAACAGAAGTGGATGGCAGCTTCTATCTGCATGCGGATGAAAAAGCGGTATTCGATGTCAAGGATAAGAATCTGTTGACGGTAGAGGAAGAAGAAAATCCATTCTGGAAAGTAGATATAGAAACTAAGGAACAGGATGAGATCCAGATAAGGACATATAAGAATACGTATCGTCCGGTATTATATGCGCAAAAGAAGCTGGAAAACGATCCTAAGGATAAGGAAGCAGAAGTCAAGAAAGAAAGCTTCATCTTCCAAGCATTTGCAGATGGAGAACCAATGGCAAATGCTGAATACTGGCTCGTGGATAGTGTGCGTACGGATGGTGGTATCCCTAAGAAGTTGAATCAGAATGTCTTGAAGACGAATGAAGATGGTAAATTTACGATCAAGGCAGGAGAGATCGTAGCTTTGTTCCCGGGTGTTGCAGGAACAGCATATGAGATCAAAGAAACACAAAAAGGCGATGATTGGTTTACGGATGCAGGAAAAGATAGCGTAACAGGGACGATGGTAAACGATGGCAATTCTGTAAGCATCACAAACTATTACAAATGGAAAGATCTATATCTGAAGAAAGAACTTACCCATCAGAAAGCTGAAGACTGTACCCAAGCATTTACTTTCCAGGTATTCACAAAGGATACACCATTTGCAAATGCAGAATGGGTCATCCTGAAGGAAGATGGAACAGAAAGTGATGTGCATGGCACAACGGATGATGAAGGTAGATTCAGCATTGCATTAGCAGGTAAGACCGTAAAGATCAAAGGCTTTGAAGCAGGCACATCCTTCAAGATCGTAGAGATCGATAATACAAGTGATAACTATGAAGCGATCCAAGGGACGGTAGAAGGAACGATGCCGCTGTATGCCTTAAAGAGCGATGCAACGATCATCAATGACTATATCCTAAGACCGATCCGTGTTACTAAGATGGTCAGCTATGATGCGACTGATATGACAGAAGAAAAATTGAATGCGATCAACGATAAAGAATTTACCATGACCATCAAGGTAAACGGTGCAATATATGCGAATAAGGAGTTCACGATACAACGTAGCGGAGAACCAGATACTACCACTACAACAACGGATATCGGTACCTTTACCATCAAGAATGGACAAACGATCATCTTCCATGATGTGGGACCAGCAGGTACCAACTATGAGATAATAGAAACACCAGATGTCAATTATCCACAGATCTTCCCGGCAAATGGGGAATCATCGACAGGTACGATCGATAAAGAAGGTTCCAAGGTAACCTTTGTGAATGGAACAGAAAACACATTGCTGATCGGAAAAGAATATGTCGTAGGTGATGGGGATGTCAATAAAATAGGTGAACAGTATCTTGAAACGATCAAGAATGATCCTACCATTCGAGGAAAAGAAAAAGTAACCTTGAAACTAGAAGTACAAGATGCAAATGGTGATTGGAAGATCTGGCCTTCTGAAACCCAAAATGTGCAAGTAACCGATGCACTAACCAACACGATAGAAACGATCACTTGGAATGCCAATAGTACCTTGACGATAGAACCATGGAAACAGGTCGTCATTCCTACATTAATAGCTGGTGACAGCTATCGTTTGAGCGAAAGTACAAATGACCAATACAAGCTGTATAAAGATGGAGCAAGCTTTATCGAGATCACCCAAAAAGAACCGGTAAACGATGGTGCAATACAAGATACGATCGAGAACAAGCCATTAGCGATCATCAAGAATCAGATCATAGGCAAACAACAGAAGTCCATCATCCAAAAGAAGATGAAGCTAGGCTCTGAGGAAATACCTACAGGTTCGCAATTGGTCTTCCGTGTAGAAAGCTATGATGGAACGGTATGGAATCCGGCAAATGAAGTTTCTTATATCTTAGGGGATGATAACGATTGGATAAACAATCGCATTCAGAAAACAAAAGCTGATGGAAAGATAACGGTAGAGAAAACAGCAAAGGGTTATCCAATTATTTATTTCACAGAGCATGATGTTAAGATCAATCCAAGCAATCCAATGAAAGATAGCTATCGTATCGTAGAAATCTTAGAAGAAAGTGAAGATACATGGGGCATCCTATCCGGATATCTGCAGCTAGCTGATAGCTATAATGGCAGCTTGGCTATCGAAGATGCGAATACTTTCATCAATAGCAATCGTACGACACCAATTGAAATAGCGAAAGCACTTAATGTAGACAGTGAACAGGAATTCACCTTTAAGCTAAGACAGGTCACACGTTCCAAACAAGAAGTGATCACAAGCTTAGAGGATATCCTAGAAAGCAGAAAAGGAACTAACATCAACTATGTGATCTATGATGTAACCACAAATAAACAAATAGCAACAGGAAATACAGGAACAACAGGTGAGATCAAGATCAAAGGCAATCAATACGCAAGATTAGATCTACCAGATGATACTGCATGGACGGTAAGTGAGAAACAAGATACACCATATATCTTAACCGACCTATCAGGAACAAACGATAAGACATTGCAGTTAACGAAGAACATGATGCTGATACAGGCAAAAGCACCGATCATACTGGCAGACCTATCTGTAGAAACAAATGAAGAATATCTCAAAGAAGACAGTAAGGTAGATAAATCCAAATTCACTGTAAATGCGATCTATTCTGATGGTAGGGTAGTACGATTATCGGATGATGATTATGAGATAGATATAGATACAGTACCTATGAATGTGGATACATTTGATTTGACATTCACCTATACAGATGATCAAACAGGAGAATCTATTGAGAAAGTAAAATCTCTAAAAACAATAGGAACAATAGAATTAACAATAGAAATGGTAACTACTGGTGTAATAGATGCCAATACAGGAGAACCTGTAGTATTAAATACAGGCGATATAGTAATACCTGAAATTATAATGTATTATAGTAAACCATACATTATAACATCAATAGGTACAAAAGCATTCTATGACAATAAAAATATTACAAGTATAAAAATGCCGAAAACACTAACGGAAATAAGAAATTCTGCATTCTATAATTGTAGTAACCTAGCAGGAGAATTGAAAATACCAGACACTGTAATAAGCATAGGAGATTCTGCATTCTCTGATTGTAGTGGATTAACAGGAGAATTGAGAATTCCAGACTCAGTAACAAGCATAGGACTTTATGCATTCTCTGGTTGTAGCGGCTTCACAGGCTCATTGACAATTCCAGACTCAGTTACAAGCATAGAAAATTTTGTATTCTATAAATGTAGTGGCTTCACAGGTTCATTAGTAATTCCAAATTCAGTAACTAGCATAGGAAAATATGCATTCAATGAATGTAATGGATTCACAGGATCATTGACAATCGGAAATTCCATAACAAGCATAGGAAATTGTGCATTCAGAGACTGTAAAGGCTTTACTGGTTTACTTATCATCCCAGACACCGTAATAAGCATAGGAGATTATGCATTCTCTAATTGTAGTGGTTTTACAGGCTCATTAACGATCCCAGATACCGTAACAAGCATCAGTAGATATGCATTCTCTGGTTGTAGCGGTTTCACAGGAGCATTGACAATCGGAAATTCCGTAACAAGCATAGGAGATTCTGCGTTCAGCGATTGTACAGGCTTAACTGGTTCACTAATCATCCCAGATACCGTAACAAGCATAGGGAAGCATGCATTCCATGGTTGTAGTAAATTAACAGGAGAACTAGTAATACCAAATTTAGTTACCAGCATAGGAGATTATGCATTCTATGGTTGTAATGGATTCACAGACTCATTGACAATTGGGAATTCTGTAACAAGTATAGGAGAGCTTGCATTCTATGAATGTAGTGGCTTCACAGGTTCATTAGTAATTCCAAATTCAGTAATAAGCATAGAGGATTATGCATTTGATGGTTGTGATGGCTTCACAGACTCATTAACAATTGGAAATTCTGTAACAAGCATAGGATTTTCTGCATTCTCTGGTTGTAGCGGGTTCACAGGAGAATTAATAATCCCAGACTCCGTAACAAGCATAGGTATTGGTGCATTCTATGAATGTAATGGCTTCACAGGCTCCTTGACAATTGGAAATTCCGTAACAAGTATAGGCGAAAATGCATTCTATGGATGCAAAGGCTTTACAGGATCATTAACAATCCCAGACTCCGTGACAAGCATAAGAGAATATGCTTTCTCTGATTGTAGAGGCTTCACAGGCTCATTAACAATTCCAGTTTCCGTAATAAGCATAGGGGATTATGCATTTAGAGGTTGTAGTGGCTTTACAGGCTCATTAACAATTCCAGATTCCGTAATAAGCATAGGAAATTCTGCATTTGAAGGTTGTAGCGGCTTCACAGGGGCATTGACAATT
>OHPY01000250.1_pt1 | contig 11453 bp, 9 predicted proteins | sample 1577841 | NCBI WGS metagenome assembly OHPY01 (sample SAMEA3879523, study PRJEB24766) | human gut metagenome | biome: human-associated habitat; feature: feces | place: USA | collected 1985/1987 | reverse complement strand
TTATGTCAAGGTATCTATAAGACAGATATCATCAAGAATAAGTTTATTTCAAATGTTCACAAGAAACGTCCATTTATTGGGCTGATTCCTTTTGTAAGGAACTTGATAGAATATACAGATGGTGATTCATCTGCAGATTACATACTCTTGACTTCATGCTTGCATCAGAAAGTAGATACCGAGAATATCAAGATAGAAACAATCTATGATGTTTTTAAGTCTCATCTTTCTGGTTTAGCAGACAAGAATATCACATTCAAGGAAGAGAAATATACGGATGTCCTTTTTGAGGAGGCAGAAGCTGCTCTATCCGATAAAAATGAGGTGGATCTGGCAAATAAGTTGATTCTATCTATGGCAATTCGATTGAAAGCTGAAACGCTTATGAAGGCGATAGTTTCTGAGGAACATCAGGCAGAAATGAAACACAATAGCAATCAGACAGGAGAGTTATTGAAAGTTTTGAAGAAGTATTATTCAGATACATATCCAGAGGTTTGTCTTCTGATGAATCGAGTCGTTATGCTTACTTCTGAGAATATTCATGTCAATAATTTCATGTTTGAACCTCTTGTGGATATATCTTCTTTGCATTTAAAGCAACTTTATAAAAAGGTTTGTCATCAATTAGAACGTATATAAATAAACATGTCACTTCAATCTTTCCACGATGACTTGCCGTTCTAAGTACTTGTTTTTTTCTCCAGGCGGTCCCATCCCGCACAATATGGCGAAGACCTTTGATGGTCCGCCAACCTTAGAGCGTAGCGGTTCTGAGCACCGAGTAGGGCGGTTTACATCCTTCCTTCTGAGGAGGAAGGCTTGGTTAGAGGTGGAGCTCCCTTTGGAAAGGGAGACGGAGGGATTCGAAAAAATACCTTCTTTAATGTGAAAAAGCGATGCCAGTGAGTGCAATGAAAGCTCGCTTTCAAATTGCCGAGTGCAGCTCGCTTTATCAACAAGGAAGGACGGGATGATTTGCATGCAAAGCCATTTTGACAATCATGTGATGTAATCAGAATGAATACAACGAACAAAGGGGAACGACCAAAGACTGGTTGTTTCCCTTTGTTCGTTTAGAGGCAATTGTATCAGGTGTATCTGTCATCATCACAAAGGTTGCAACCAAACGAAAGATGGAGAAGGCACCACGCAAATCTATCTCAATTCCATCAAAAGCTCAGAAGTAGATGGTGCCAACGCCAAGATACTGGCAGCCCTATAAGCCACAAAAAAGAATAAAAAGAGGGATTTTGTAAAATGAACCAAAATGAACCATTTTTCCTGAATCTTTACATGAGAGATACAGAAAAACCGAAAACTTCCGTTCAATCAACGACTTAGGAAATTATGTACGAAAAGAATAGTAAAATAATGTTGATTTTCGTAGAATGATATTAATTTTTTAACACGCATAATTTGCTAGTTTCCAACAATTTTCGTATTTTTGCAAGGAGATTCTGTGTCTCTTATATCGAGATTCAGATGAACGTCATCAAAAAACGAACTTGATTCGCATGATGAAAGAGACAAATATACAATCACAGGTTACGTCCACTATTGCAGGGGACGACGGCGAAGCCGTGGCAAAAAGTGAAGGATATGTAGCTGAAAATGGTTTTGTAGCAACAGATCCGACGCACTTTGGAAAGACGTATCATGATAAGCAGTCGAGGTAAACGTGTTGTCCGTGAGGCTGTTTTCTTACCACCTTTGTCTTTGTGAGAGTTGAGGACAAAACTCTTAATGGACACTCTCGGTATTGATTGGAAGATACCAACCGAACATGCCATCCTCTCGGAGAAAGATACAAAACATGATGTTTTAAAGGACTTCGACAGTCCTTTCGTCATTAACATAGATTTATACAAATGAATACAAAACAGCAAATAGCACAGCAATGTGCTAATTTGGCTATAGCTAAATTCTTGAAGGAATTGTTTACTCCTCCGTATGTTATTAGTGAGTCAACTTTTGATGAAACGAAGGAATCTGCGGTGGAGTGTGCAAAACAGAATGTCGAAGCTGCATCTCTTACTGGAAGAGAGAAAGAGGTAGCGAAGGAGTCTGTAGAACTATTTGCCAATGATGTAGCACGGAAGTTTAAGGTTGCTATGAAACAATCTGGTAAGATTGTGTGAATACCCTTTTTGAAATTATGGCACGTAATATAGACAAGTATAATCTCTATGATCATATACTTTTGAATGAGGGAGCTTATTTCTTTAAGAGAGGTAATGCAAGTATTTCAAAAGTAAGTATAGAGGAGTTGTTCTCTTCTGTTGCGAAGGAACAGGTTGTATTGGCAAGAAAAGTAAGGGTAAGGGAAACTGTTCACGAAAAAAGTGTCTTTTGTTCTTTGCTTGTAGTTAAGATGTCTGCAATACCTAGGTTCTTAAATGAAGCTGATTTGCCAACATCTACCAAAAAAGCTGTTATGGAAACAAAGCTAGGATATTTGCTGATAGTTGAGGATGATGACTATATCGTTATAGTTAAAAAGAATGTCTCGCATTTGTCGTCTTTCTTGAAAACTCTAGAAGTGATAGATGGAGATGTCTTGTCTGGCATATTGGTCAAAGACACTACAGAGTTTCAGAAGATGAACTTGACCAATATGAATATAAATGATAATGGCGTGAGGAACAAAACTGTTGAGGCGAATAATTTAGCTAACGTTATGTCGCTTTTTGGAGCCAATCAAAATATTGCTACAGCAACTCGCTTTGTAACGGATGGTGAAATATGTACATTAAATATTAGTACATCTAGTCTTGCAAAGTTTGGTAGTAAAAAGACTAAGACTGAGTTGTTGGAATGGATTGATGATATTGCAAGTTGTTTGGATACTTATGTAGTTCAACCTACATTCCTCTCTAGGTTTGCTAAGCCACTTTCTTGGAAGTCAATGGCAGATCATTTGGAACCGAATGCGTTACTTATAAATGTCTTTAACTTACAAGATTTTATAGAGTCTAAGCTCAATGATCATACCATCTATAAGAAACTTGATTCTGATGATTATAGGAACGTTACAGATGCTTTTTATCGATTGATTTCAAGAGGGGATAAGACATGGGCTTTACATGAAGCCCAATATAGACAAACAACTTGTTGGGTATCAGAAGATGAAAAACTGAGAGTTGCAAAAACTTCCACTAAAATATCACTTAAGGCTAAGGGAGGTTTGGACAAGTTATATGTAAAGCTAAATCAAGGAACTTATGTGAAGTTGACACGTATAGTTACCTCTAATGCATTCTTTTCTGTTAGCTTTCAGGATTGTTCATATATCTATACAGGGGGAAGACTATATCAAAATTCGAGCATAAAGGAAGATTTTGATTCTATCTTGCAGATTCTTTTTCCCATTACGGGAATAGAGAATGTAACTAGTGAGAAAGGACGAGGTTATAACAATGATAGTACCGATTTTGCTCAAGATAGTATGTTTCATGTTGTTGAGACAGATGTATGTGCTAATGCCCAATTTGTTGTATGCGATGATATGGGTAATGAATGGGCTGATCATATCGCAATTAATGGAGATACAATTTCATTTATTCATTCTAAGTGCAAAGGAAGTTCTAGCTTGTCTGCTTCAAATTTTCAGGAAGTAATTGGTCAAGCGATTAAGAATATCGGACATTTAAATCCGAGCAATGGCGAATTAGAAAGGAAAAGGGAATCTTGGAATGGTACCTGGCAGAATACCCAGATACCAAATCTGAGAAGTGGAAATGAAGTTGGTGCTTTTATTGATGCATTCAAGGCATTGAGGGTAAATCCCAATAGAAATAAAGAAGTCTGTTTAGCTATAGATTTCTTATCAAAGGGAGAGTTAGTTAATGCGTTTGAACATATCAAACAGGATGTTGACTTTCGACAACGTAATACAGTGATACAGATGGTTTGGATATTGAATGCATTCATATCCTGTTGCAAGGAAGCTGGTTTGAAGAGTAAGATATATTGCAGAGAATAGAACTTCCCATTGGGAGACTATGAAGCATCCTGATACTTTAGCGTATGCTTTTTGGCTTACGATATTCTATCATTCTGTATGTGATGAATGGTAAACAGAACAATAAAGGTATAAGACACGATGATAGCACCAACACAGATAATGAAACCAAAGAATTGGCAAGATTTTGAGAAGTTATGTAAACTTTTATGGGGAGAAATCTGGAACTGCTCCGATAGCATTAAGCAACATGGCAGACAAGGTCAAGCCCAACATGGCGTTGACATATATGCTTATGTGGAAAAATATGTTGGCTATTGTGGTATTCAGTGTAAAGGCAAGGATGATTATACCAAAGCTCAGTTGACCGAGGTAGAAATTGACAATGAAATAGATAAGGCAAAAACATTCTCTCCAAAACTTAAAAGATTTATTTTTGCAACTACGGCAAATAAGGATGCAGTTATAGAGCAATACATCCGACAGAAAGATATGGAATGCATTGGACAAGGACTGTTTCATGTTGATGTTTTCTCCTGGGAAGATATTGTTGATCTATTGGAACGTGAACGAACAGTATATAATTGGTATTTGAATAATTGCCAATTCAAGGAAGCTACAGATGTAAAAGTTGTTTTTCAAAATGAGACGGAGAGTTGCATTATAAATCCTCTCTATCTCAGAGTGACCAAGAAATACAAGCATAAGAAACCAGAACAAAATCAATTTGGTGTCAATGGGGAATTATTTCAACAGCAATATGCCAATACACTTAATGTGCCTTCTATACAAGATGTTCTCAACCCGAAAACTAAGGTAAACAAGTGTTGGTGTAAGTTATCTGTAAAGATAGTGAATGTAGGCAATACAGTCATTAAATCACCCAAAATGACCGTTTGGTTTAGAGAAGAAGATATAGACAAAATAAGTGATAGGTTTTCTTATATGCAACCTTCTGTATTTCATGATCAAAATGCTGTAGCAACCATCAATGCAGAGAGAGCACGTAAGAGAGAAGTTTATCAAAAGTATACAAATGGTGTAGAATACAAGCCTTTGGATTCTGTATTTGTTCAGAAAGACGAACGTTGTTTCTCCATTTCTATAATTCCGAAACAAGGTGTCGAATCATTTCCGCTATTTTGGCAATTTTTGTGTGAAGATTATAGTGAAGATGGAACACTAACAATCAATGTTTCACCTAAATATGAAGATGTAGTCGAAGTTATTGATGTGGAGAATAAGGATGATGAACAAGAAAAAGTATTTGTAAAACCAAAGATTATTGAAGAGTAAAAAACAGAAAACCATATCAATTTTATGTTAATAAACTATTATTATGTCAAATCAAGCATCTGATAATAACAAGCGAATAGCGAAGAATACTTTGCTTCTTTACTTCCGTATGCTCTTTATGATGGCGGTGTCTCTGTTTATGAGCAGAGTTGTCTTGAATACATTGGGAGTAGAGGATTATGGTATATATAATGTGGTTGGAGGAATTGTTGCTATGTTCGGATTCATTAATGGATCCATGTCATCTGCAACGCAGCGATACATCACTTTTGCCTTGGGTAAAGGAGATAAGAATAGATTGCAGACCGTATTTAGTACCACACTTCAGATTCATACGCTGATAGCAGGTGTAATCGTGTTATTGGGAGAAACCATCGGCTTGTGGTTCTTATATAATAAGATGCAGATACCTGCTGATAGAATGGATGCAGCCTTTTGGGTATTGCAGTGCACTATCGTAGATGCAGTCTTTATGATTATAAGTGTACCCTATAATGCGGATATTGTCGCTCATGAGAAAATGTCGGCTTTTGCTTATATCTCCATTTTGGAGGTGGTATTAAAGTTGGCTATTGTCTATATGTTGTTAGTGTTCTCATTTGATAAGTTAGTCTTGTATGCTTTCCTGCTCTTGGCGATACAGATATTGATTCGATTTTGCTATAGCTATTATTGTAACAAGCATTTTGAAGAAACCAAATACAAGCACGTATGGGATAAAGCATTATTTAAGGAAATGACTGGTTTTGCCGGTTGGAGTATGTTTGGTAACTTGGCAGCTGTACTTTTCGGACAAGGCTTGAACATGCTGCTGAATGTTTTCTTCGGACCTGTTGTTAATGCTGCCCGTGGTATTGCGGTTCAGGTACAGAATGCTGTTCAGCAGTTTGTCGGCAACTTCCAGATGGCACTCAATCCTCAAATCACCAAAACATATGCACAGGGAGAAATGCAGGAAATGCACAAGTTGATGTATCGCAGTGCACGTTTCTCATTCTTTCTTCTCTTCTTCCTGTCTTTGCCTGTTCTTTTTGAAACAAAATTCATCTTGACAGTATGGCTGAAGATAGTGCCAGATAATACAGTTGTTTTTTTGCGTATTATGCTATGTACGTCTTTGATATATACCTTGTCTAATCCGCTGGTTATTGCAAATCAGGCTACAGGCAAGGTGCGAAAGTATCAGGCGATTTGTGGAACAATATTATTGATGATATTACCAGTTTCGTACGTATGCCTTTGGTTGGGACTTCCTGCATATTCTGTATTCATAGTACACTTTATGATGGAGTCTTTGACGCAGGTTGTACGAATGTTCCTGCTTCGTCCTTTAATTGGAATTAGAATCAGAGATTATTTAAGATATATCTATTCACCAGTACTTTTGGTAATCGCAGTTTCGGTAATTCTTCCGGCTTTTGTCTATTTTAATATGGAAGATACGGTGATTAGATTTTTCATAGTTGGAATAGTATGTGTACTTTCAGTTTCATTAACAGCATATACGTTGGGCTTGTCAAGCAATGAACGAGTATTTGTTAAGGCTAAAGCTCTTGGTATGCTACATAAATTTTCAAAGTGATGATACATATAACAGATAAGAAAAATTGCTGTGGTTGTTCTGCTTGCGTACAGCGTTGTCCAAAACAATGCATTTCTCTTACTGAAGATGAAGAAGGCTTCCTCTATCCTTATGTAAATGAAGAGAGTTGCGTGGAATGTGGGTTGTGTGAGAAGATTTGTCCCATTCTTAATCCGCAAGAGGAGACTTTCCCTTTACAGGTAATTGCTGCAAAAAACACAAATACGGAGGAAAGACTTGGTAGTTCTTCGGGTGGATTATTCCTTCCATTAGCAAAAAGTATCATCAATGAAGGTGGTATTGTTTTCGGTGCTGATTATGATTCAAATTGGGAAGTGCATCATGTCGGCGTTGAAAATATATCAGGACTTTATGCTTTGATGATGAGCAAATATCTGCAGAGCAGAATAGAAAACACATATAAGGAAGCTGAAAAGTTTTTGAAATGCGGTCGAAAAGTGATGTTTGTTGGCACTCCTTGCCAAATAGCAGGTTTACATGGATTTCTCAGGCATAAGGTATATCCTAACTTATTGACAATAGATGTTGTTTGTCATGGAGCTCCTAGCCCAGGAGTTTGGAGACAATATCTAGCCGAGACTTATAGTGAAGAAGAATTTATCAAAAGCCGCCTGAAGGCGGCAGCTGGAAAAAATACCGTTTTGTATCAATCTCTAAATGCAAAGTCCCCCATAGGGGACATTAAATTTAGAGATAAGACGGTGAGTGGCTGGAAAAAATTCCGTTTTGTCGTCCGGTCAAAGTCCGCCTCTAAGGCGGACAAAAATTCCGTTTTGTCGTCTGATATACATTATGATAATGTATATCATGAAGGGATTTCTTTCAAACCTCTATTTGAGGCCTTCCTGTCATGATTGCAAATGTAAAGATGGAAAGCATCATAGTGATATCTCCTTGGGAGATTTTTGGGGTATTGATAAATTTAATCCTTCATTCGATGATGATAAAGGTGTGAGTTTGGTTCTCATAAATACCCCTAAGGGTAAAGAGTTCTTGCAAAAGGTTAAAATGGAAAAGTGGGAATCGTCGTATGCTTTGGTTAGTAGGGCAAATGGTGGTTTCTCTCCTTATGCATGGTTGAATCCTAAACGCTCTTTATTCTTTAAATTGATTTGGCAGGGAGCGACTGTAAGACAAGCTGTAGCTATCTGTTTGCACATACCTCTGTATCGAAGGGTGATACGCAAGGCGAAGATGCTGACGAAGGCTGTCGTAAAGCAAGTCTTAGGCGATGCTGGCGTAAAGGCGGTAAAGAAAGCGTTGGGGAAATGATGTGAATAAACAAAGAAAAAATCCCAACCCATAAGCTTTTTAGGACTTATAAGCTGGGATGATTTTGAACACGAATAACTCGAATAACACGAATGGGGCAGACGTGAAGTCTGCTAAGGGCGTGGAGATTTATAACTGTTGCTTCGAACCTGCTTATACCATTCAGCATATCGTTGAGGCTATGAAGAAGGTAACTGGATTGACTCAGTTTGTGCCTGATATTCCTAACTGGGTTATCATGCCTATGGCTAGAACTGCCATGCTTCTTGGCTCTCCAATGGGTATCTGTCCTGCGAGAGTAAAGAAACTCCAGATTTCTACTAATATCTGTGGTGAGAAGTTGAAGAACTGTGGCTATCAGTTTAAGTGGAGTTTTGAGGAAGCTCTCGCTGACTGGTTCGAGGATAATGACAGACAGGGTTTAAAATAATTATCAATAAATATGAAAGGAATCGTATTAGCAGGTGGTAGCGGTACTCGTTTGTATCCTATTACAAAGGGTATCAGCAAGCAGCTGATTCCTATCTTCGATAAACCGATGATATATTATCAATAACAAAGCTACTGTATTTGGCTATCGTGTAAGTGATCCTGAACGATATGGCGTGGCAGAGTTTGATGAGCAAGGCAATTGCCTGAGTATCGAAGAGAAGCCTCAGCATCCAAAGAGCAATTATGCTGTAGTGGGCTTATACTTCTATCCTAACAAGGTGGTGGAAGTAGCTAAGCATATATCGAAGTCTTGGAGAAGCGACAGGGCTTGAAGGTAGCTTGCTTGGAAGGTATTGCTTATCGCCAAGGTTGGATAGATAGTGATACGTTGCGTGAGAATGCTCAGCCAATGTTGAAGAATGACTATGGCAAATATCTCCTTTCAATTCTTGAAGAGAAAGAGCAAACATTAAAAAAGAATTTGGAATATTAATTTTTTGAACACGAATCTTACGAATAACACGAATATAGAGGTTATAGTTTCTCCTGAATGATTCGTGTAATTTGTGTTCGAATATATACATTGATTAGAATGAAAAATATTGTAATCACGGGCGGTGCTGGTTTCATCGGCTCACATGTAGTAAGACTTTTCGTGAACAAATATCCTGAGTATCACATCATCAACCTCGACAAGTTGACTTACGCAGGTAATCTGGCTAACCTCAAGGACATCGAGGATAAGCCTAACTATACTTTCGTAAAGGGTGATATCTGTGATTTTGACCTGATGCTGAAACTGATAGAGGACTACAAGGTGGATGGCATCATCCATCTCGCTGCCGAGAGCCATGTAGATAGAAGTATCAAGGATCCATTCACTTTCGCTCAGACCAACGTGATGGGTACCCTGTCTCTGCTCCAGGCGGCAAAGATTTACTGGGAAAGTCTTCCTGAGGGATACGAGGGTAAGCGCTTCTACCACATCTCTACCGATGAGGTATACGGTGCATTGCAGATGACTCACCCTGAGGGCATTCCTGCTCCTTTCACCACCAAGGCATCCAGCGGTAAGAACCACGAGGCTTATGGCGAGGAGTTCTTCCTGGAGACTACCAAGTACAATCCTCACTCTCCATATTCTGCATCTAAGGCAAGCTCAGACCACTTCGTCCGTGCTTTCCACGATACATACGGTATGCCTACCATCGTGACCAACTGCTTTAACAACTACGGTCCATACCAGTTCCCTGAGAAGTTGATTCCTTTGTTCATCAACAATATCCGTCATCGCAAGCCATTGCCAGTATATGGTAAGGGTGAGAACGTGCGCGACTGGTTGTATGTAGTAGATCATGCCCGTGCCATCGATATGATTTTCCACAAGGGTAAGATTGCCGAGACTTACAGCATCGGCGGTTTCAACGAGTGGAAGAATATCGATATCATCAAGGTGGTTATCAAGACCGTTGACCGTCTGCTCGGCAGAAAGGAAGGCGAGGATTTGGATCTCATCACTTATGTAACAGACAGAAAGGGTCACGATATGCGTTATGCTATTGACTCTAGAAAGTTGCAGAAGGAACTCGGCTGGGAGCCATCTCTCCAGTTTGAGGAGGGTATCGAAGAAACCGTAAAATGGTATCTGGATAACCAGGAATGGATGGATCATGTTACTTCTGGGGAGTATCAGAAGTATTATGAGGAGATGTATTGTTGATGCCCCACCTGTCCCTCCCCCGCGGGAGGGTCCTTACCCTATACCCAAGCCCTAAATCCCTACCATAGGGATTAGGGATAATAGTGAAGCGCTCATGTTTGGCGATTTTTCTGTTATTTTATAAAGTATAACTCGAATGAAAACAAAAATAGATTTTGGACTTCCTAAAGCAACTTGGCCGGCACCCAAACTATATGGAGTAGGTAATTTTACTGAGTTTGGGCTATATCAAGTAGCATTAACAATAGCTAAAATTAATGGATTTATTAACCAGGAAGTTCTGATGAGTGAGATACCACAGCGTATCAAGGGATTAGTAGTTGTTGACAGTATCAGTTCTACGTCGTACCAGTATTTGATTAGAGAATTGTTGCATTTTCAATTTATAGCTAAACAATATAATGCTTCTGAGAAAACTGAAAAATATATAATCACTTCTTATGGTACAAGTTACTTAAGTTTATGCTCTACTAATAGTGAAGCTGCTTTAGACTTTTTGTTAGAGAAGATGCAAGATGTCTTTATTACCCCTGCATGGTTTGTCAAAAGGTTGTGGGAGCTAAATCGTATCGGTCAAGGACAAATTGTAATCCCCTTGCCGTTGAAAGAATGGCATCCGAAATCTCGAATATGGACAGAAAATAATTGGGATCAGGAAATAGAAACTGTTAGTCGTGAAACTGCGAATCTTATTCAGAAGAAAATACCTGGTGCTTTCCCCTATGACATTGAAGAATGGGTTGAAGCTATTAAAAACGAGTATGTTCGATTAGGTTGTCAAAAACCAAAGGGAAATAAAACAGATATGAATGATGAAGATGTTCACTTTTCTGTGCGTAATAGATTGTCTTTGGCAATGAAAACTGTGGCAGTCAGAAAGTTCTTCTCAAGACTCAATCCTCAAACAGACTGTTTGGAGTTTCCAAATAAGCGAAGTGATATGACCCATAGATCTTTTATGGTATGGTGTCCACGTTTAGCTGCATTTAATATGATCTTTTATACAGATAATAACCCGGACATCCCTGGTCGTTTGTTATTCCCAGTATCTGCATTTAAACATTTTAATCAAAACTCTTCATATATAAAGAAAAGTTTTATTGTGGATCCAGATGGAGCATGTTTATATATTCATTCTCCCAAATGGGAAGAATTCAAGAAACTAT
>OHPY01000249.1_pt1 | contig 11458 bp, 4 predicted proteins | sample 1577841 | NCBI WGS metagenome assembly OHPY01 (sample SAMEA3879523, study PRJEB24766) | human gut metagenome | biome: human-associated habitat; feature: feces | place: USA | collected 1985/1987 | reverse complement strand
CCGGTCGTGGGATACGACAATCAACGTGCCCGGCCAAGTATCGAGCAAATCCTCCATGACGGCGAGCATATCGGTGTCCAGATCGTTGCCGGGCTCGTCCATGATGAGCACGTTCGGCTCGTCGAGCAGGATGAGTAGCAACTGCATGCGGCGCTTCTGACCACCGGAGAGATCGCGGATCGGTGTCATCAGTTGGGCGGATTCGAAGCCGAGACGCTCCATCAACTGTCCCGGCGTCACTTCCTTGCCATCCACAATGTAGCTCGGCTTATAGCGGGAAAGCACTTCCTTGATCTTGTACTTGCCGAGTTTCTCCAGCTCATCAAGGCGCTGCGAGAGCACCGCGAACTTCACCGTCTTGCCAATGTTCACATGGCCTGCGGTCGGGGTGAGTGTGCCATCAATCAACTTAAGCAGCGTGGACTTGCCGGCACCATTCGCACCGATCAAGGTAACAATTTCGCCTTCATTAACTTCGATATCAATGCCTTTTACAGCATGGATTGCCCCATATTTAATATGCAGATTTTCGATTTTCAGCATGCCTATACCTCCTCACCCAGATAAGCTTCAATAACACGCTTATTGGATTTGATTTCTTCCGGTACACCGGATGCGATGATTTTTCCATAGTCTAATACATAAATTCGTTCACACAGATTCATGACCAAAGACATATCATGTTCAATCAATAAGATACTGATATGAAATTCATCACGGATAAAGCGAATTAATTCTGTTAATTCAGCAGTTTCCTGTGGATTCATACCGGCTGCTGGTTCATCTAGGAATAACAGTTTTGGTTTAGCGGCCATCGCACGAGCGATTTCCAAACGTCGCTGTTCTCCATAAGGCAAGTTGCAGGCAAGCTCTTCACATTTATCTTCCAGATGAAAGATTGTTAACAGTTCCATTGCCTTTTTCTTCATGGCGATTTCACTCTTATAATACTTAGGAAGACGCAACAAGGCAGTGATAACGCCATAATCAACATCTTTATTCATCGCAATTAGAACATTTTCCAATACAGTCATATCCTTAAACAGACGAATATTCTGGAAGGTTCTAGCTAAGCCTAAAGCAGTGATTTTATATGGTTTAATGCCATTTAATTTAATTGGTTTATCATCTTTCGTGAATTCAATACTACCTTCACTTGGCACATAGACACCGGTTAACATATTGAATAAGGTTGTTTTACCGGCACCGTTTGGTCCGATCAGACCAACCAATTCACCTTCATTGATTTCCATATTAATATTAGAATTGGCACAAAGACCATCAAAGTTTTTCGTTAATTTTTTTACAGAAAGTAAAGGCATCTTAGTCTACCTCCTTTTTCTTTTGCCACTTCTTTGGCAGAAAATCGGTAACTTCCTTACTGCCAAACAATCCCTGCGGACGATAGACCATGATCACGATAATGGCTAAAGCATACAGGATCATACGGATTTCCGAATAGCTTTGCAGGGTAAGGTTGATGATACCCAAAACAATTGCCGCAAGGATACTGCCGGATAAGCTTCCCATACCACCAAATACTACAATGACCAGTATATCAATAGATTTCATGAAACCAAAGGTTGTTGGTTTTAAAACATAAAAGTAAGCCGCATATAAAGCACCCGCAATACTTGCCAACATAGCACCAATGACAAATGCTAAGGTTTTATATTTTGTCGTATTAATCCCCATGGATTCACTGGCAATCTCATCTTCACGAACAGAAATACAAGCGCGTCCATGAGATGAACGAATAAAGTTATGAATTACTATTACCGAAATAACAATAAACACAAATACCAGAGGGAATGTTGTTAGCTTAGGAATATTACTTAAGCCAGCTGCTCCACCGGTAATTTCCATATTCTGAATAGCGATACGGATAACTTCGGAAAATCCCAAAGTGGCAATTGCCAAATAATCCCCACGTAAACGCAAGGTTGGAATGGCAACAATCAAAGCAACTACAGCCGTAATCGCCATACCTACTAACATACCAACAAATAAACCGGTTAAGTTTGGCATTTTCGCCAATACGATAGCTGCCGAATATGCCCCAATGGACATAAAACCAGCATGTCCTAACGAGAACTGTCCGGTAAAACCGATAATCAAATTCAAGCCTAACGCCAAAATAATATTAATGCCAATCGTAATAATGGCTACCTGATATGTGTTTGGAATCATTCTGCCACTAATGGCAATCTGAAAGATACTGAAGATTACACAAACAACGATTGTCCAGATGAGATTACGTTTTGTAAATTGACTTTTCATACACGTACACCTCCTAGACCTTTTCCTTGACATTCTTACCTAACAAACCACTTGGTTTGATGATTAAAATGACAATTAGAATCAAATATACAACGGCATCTTTTATCATCGAGAAACCATAACCACTTGCCAAGGTTTCCAAGATACCGATAGCTTCTCCACCAAGCATAGCGCCCGGAATAATGCCGATACCACCAAAGACAGCCGCGATGAAGGCTTTTAAGCCCGGAATCATTCCCATCAATGGGTCAATAGAATTATAATACATACCAATCATAACGCCTGCTGCACCAGCTAAGGCGCTACCTAAGGCAAAGGTAAAGGAAATGGTATTGTTTACATTGATACCCATTAAAGCTGCTGCATCCGGATCCGTAGATACCGCACGCATCGCTTTACCAATCTTTGTCTTCTTCACGATCAGCTGCAATGCAATCATCAATAAAATTGATGTCACAAAAATCAGAATCTGATGATTAGAAATCTGTAATCCTGCAAAGGTATATACCTCGCGCGGGAAGAAATCAGCTGGATATGTACGAATATTTGGTCCCATGAAGTACATCATGGCATATTCCAGAAACAAAGAAACACCGATAGCTGTAATCAGTGAAGTGATACGTGATGCATGGCGAAGTGGTTTATAGGCAATCTTCTCAATCAAGACACCTGCCACCATACAAATCACCATAGCTAACAGCATGGTTGGAAAAAAGCCCAAGCCAAGTGATGTTGAGGCGAAGAATCCCACATAGGCACCCAGCATATAGATATCCCCATGGGCAAAGTTAATCAGTTTGATAATCCCGTAGACCATGGTATATCCCAGTGCAATCAGCGCAAAGATACTTCCGACGGATAATCCATTGATCAGCTGTTGCAGAAATATTGTCATATTTATACCCCTTTCGTATACGAATTTACTCTTCTTAAAAACGTCAAATAAAGTGTTCTTTCACCTTATTTACGTGCTTCCATCATAGTCTTATTTGGTTACGTCTACGTTTTCAACAGAAGCCTGTTCTCCATCTTTTAATGATACTAATTTAATAGATTTGATAGGAGTGTGATCCTTATCCATAGAGAATGTTCCTGTTACACCAGTGAAGTCTTTGTATTCAGCAATTGCAGTATTTACTTTTTCAGGATCATCGGTTCCTGCTTTTTCAGTAGCTGCTTTAACGAAATAAGCCAAGTCATAACCTAATGCTGCAAATGTATCTGGTTCTTTACCATATTCATCTTTATAAGCTTTCAGGAAGTTACTGATCTTATCGTTGTTTTCTTTTAATGAGAAGTGTGTTGTGAAATATACATTGTTCAATGCTTTCGCACCGGCAACTTCTTTCAATTTAGGTGAGTCAAATCCATCAGGTCCTAAGATTGGTTTATCAATACCATTTTCACGAGCCTGTTTGATAATCTGACTAGCTTCTTCATAATACCCTGGTACAAAGATAGCATTGAAATCTTTATTTTTGATTTTTGTCAAAATGGAAGTAAAGTCTTTATCACCCTTCTGATAGTTTTCGGTACCAACAATTGTTCCACCTAATTCTTTGAATTTTGTTGTGAAGACCTTTGTCAGACCTTTTGCATAATCACTGGAGTTATCGGCATAAACGATAACTTTCTTAAAGCCTTTATCCATAGCTGCTTTCGCAACGGCATTTCCCTGGAAGGAATCAGAGTAACAGATCTTATAGCCATAAGACTGTACGGTTTTGCCATCTGCTTTAAAAGTTGCCATATCATCGGTAGCAGATGCTGAAATCGTTGGAATCTTACTTTCTTCTGCCATCGAGAAGGCCTGTTTTGTAAGTGATGAAATAGCTGGTCCTAAGATCACCGTATTACCATCTTCTACTAAAGTGTTATATACCTGAGGCATTTCGGTATCATCTGTTTTGTTGTCCTTGATTTCAAGTTCAATCTTTTCCTTAACTGCCAGTTTGATAACCTCTACATGACTGGTACCATAAGTAGCTGCTGTACCAGACTGTTCATAATTGACACCCCATTTAAGTGTATCACCGCCACCGTTAGATTTTCCTCCATCATCACTTCCACAACCGGCAAGTGTTGTCAAAGTCATAGCGGAAACTGCTGCCATGGCCATTAATTTCTTAAATCCTTTTCCCATAACAATTCTCTCCTTTAACATTTTCCATATCCTCAAATTCATCGTTTTTGAAATTGATTATCCTTATTATACCTCAATGCAAACATTTTGCAAGCACTTTCTGCATTTTTTTCATAATTTTCAGAAACATTTTAATTTTATTACAAGACATCTCATAAAACATCTCAACTCTTCCATAAATTGCCATTTCTTTTTCATATCATGATGGTTGAAAAACTTATGAATCCTGGTAATAAATAAGAATAAAGATAGAAAAAAGATGGGCATCGTTATACCATGCCCATCCATTTAGAATTAGACATAAAACGCAGTATTACGCTTCATTGTCAGTTTCTTTTTTACGTTTCATCATTACTACTACAGCACCTGCTCCAGCAATTAACATCGTGCCAGCCAATAAACCGGTATTCGTAGTATCACCAGTTTGTACTTCTTCTTCATCCTTCTTTGTTTCATCAGGTTTGTTAGTTTCTGGTTTTGTAGTTTCCCCTGGTTTTGATGGCTCAACTGGTTTTGTTGGATCATCTGGTTTTTCTGGGGTATCCGGTGTATCCGGTGTATCCGGAGTATCCGGTGTATCCGGAGTATCTGGAGTGTCCGGTGTATCTGGAGTGTCCGGTGTATCTGGAGTATCCGGAGTATCTGGAGTATCCGGTGTGTCCGGTGTATCTGGTGTATCTGGAGTATCTGGATCATCTGGTTTTGGAGCTTCTGCGGCTTTCAAATCAGTAATTGCTTTTGTTAATGCGTTTTGAGCTTTTTCGATTTGCTCAGCAGATGCATCCTTATCATCCAATACCTTTTGTGCATCAGCTAATGCTTTCTCAAAGATCGACCAGCTTTCTGCAGTATATTCGTCTTTATTGAATCCTGCAGCATCGTTCACAAGTTTTCTCAATGCTTCTTTTCCTGTTTCTGGGTTCACAGGAGGTACTTCATTGATTTCTTCCAAAGCATCTATAGCTTTTTGCAGATTTGCAATTGCTGTATTTATATCTTCAAGCGTTGCATCCTCATTCGCATCCACATCTTTCGCTGCTTTTAATGCTTTCGCAAAATCAGCCCAAGTTGCTTTTGTATAGTCTTCCTCTTTTAATAGTTCAGCAAATACAATTTTTGCTTTCAAGATTGTCTTATCAACTACACTAGGAGTCTTCTTTTCCAGTTTATCTTTTGCCGTATTCAATGCTTTAATAGCATTATCTACAGCAGTCTGATCAACTGTTTCAGATTGATATGCATCCTTAGCTGCTTGCAATGCTTTTGCAAAGTCTTTCCAGCTTTCAGGTGTGTATTCTTCTTCTTTCAGCTTAGCTGCTTCATTGATTGCTGTTTCCAGTTTAGATTTATCTACAGTAACGACAGGCTTATTCTCTTTACCATAGAAACGGATTTCAGCCATTGAAGCATATGCATTCATAGTATCGCCACCTGTACTTAATGCAATGAACTTCACATATCTTCCAGATGTATCTACAAATGCAGCTCGCTGCCAATCTCTACTACTTAAGTATTTTCCATCGTTATCAAATTCAAATACACCTACAGATTTGAATTCTTTGCCATCTTCACTAACTTGAATTTCTGCTTTAAGGATATCGCCATTAGCTCCGCCTTTACTCTGACGAGGCAGGAAGGTTACATTGCTAAGTGTATAATCCTTGCCTAAATCAAATACAATATCCTGAGGCATTTTTCTTTCATCTGCTACTAGATAGTTTGTATGCCAATAAGAACCCTCATTGTAGTCTAAGACATTAATAGCTGCTCCATCTTCGCCATCATCAGCTGTGATTTCGCTTGAAACACTCTTAACAACTACACCATCTTTGTTATTGCTAGCTTCTTTGTTAATCAGCAGTTCTTTATCCAATGGTTTTACTTCTAATCCAGTAATCGCATTCAAGATACTTGTTGTTGCACTATCCACCTGTGATTTTGTATAATTTCCATCCTTCAACATATCTGCAGCCGCATTCAGAGCGTCTGTTAATACTTTGTAAGAATCTTCTGTATACAGAAGGCTGCTATATTTATTACCTTTTTCAATTGCCGCCATTAAATCAGTCGTATTGACACCTTCTTTTACAGTTAATTCATAAGATGCCTTTTTGCTAGGATCTGTGATCGATGTAACTGTAATTGTTGTCTTACCAGCCTTTAATGTACGTACAAGGTATGAAATATTTGTGCTTTCACCAGTCATAATAATACTTGCAACACTAGGATCCGAGCTTTCAACCTTATAGTATTGATTAGCAGGTGCGTTAGGTTCTGTTGTAACTGACGCTTTAACAGGACTGATTTCATCTTTGAATAATTCAGTCGCATTTGCTTTATCTAAAATAACTTCTTTAACACTTACTTTGTCTGCATGAACGAATTCCAGCTCTGATATAGACATATATTTGCTTGAAGCACCTTCAGCAGCAAATAATTCAATATCGACATTCTTAACTTTTGTATCTGCTTTTGCAGGAGCATAAGCATATTCTAACTGTTTGCCGGTGATTTCTTTTTCTTCTTTAGAATCATCGGCATAAGTGATCGTATATTTCACCTTGCCAACCGCACCATTTCCTAAATTCGCACGGTTGAACAACTTGATATTAGATAATGTCTGTTCTTCTTTCAAGGCAGCATGTAATGTTAATGGAAGTGTTACATATTCTTCATTAAAGTTAGAGCCTTTGATGTCCCAAGCTAAGTCAAATCCAGCGCCACTGCCGCCATCAGCTTTGTTACCGTTAAACAATCCGTCAAATTTCTTTTCATTGATCATTTTTTCAACGTTTGTACCATCATCTGTTGGCAAGAACTCATTTGTAATTGTCATTGTAACGTCTTCTTGTTTCAATGTTACATCTTTAACCGCTGGTGCATCAGGAATTTGTGGTTCTTCGTTAATCTTAGCTTTCACTGTTGAATAGTTTGGTCCAATTAAGATGCCGTTTTCAATCGTTAAGAAAGAATCAGCCGCTTTTGTCTTCAAATTAATATCCTGTTTTGCAGTCATTGTGATAGTTGCCAAGATATGGTTACCACTTGTTAAAGGCTTGTCACCTCTGTTCATGAATGCCAAGTTCAATAAAGCACCTGTTCCATCATCGAATGGTGTATCAATACTCATATTCTCCATAGAAGCGATATATGGATTCTGGCTTGTCTTCACATCTTTGATCATAGCTGGGTCATAGAAAACTAATGCTCCTAACCCATTGACATTCTTCATACTATCGCCATAAATATCAACGGTGAATTTTTCCCCGGCTTTTACAGATTCTACACTAGGGATGAATAGCATGTTACCTGCTACATTACCCGTTTTCTTAGTTCCGCCATCTAACTGGAACATTGTAAATGCATAATCATAAGCATCATATACATCATTGTAGTTAATGTCAGCACCATGTGCCTTGATCTGTGCATCAAAGGTTGTCTTTTGGAAGTATTTAGATCTACCGATATACTGGCTCATATTTGTATAATCGCCTTCGGTTACGGTAGGTTTTTGTAAACTACTTCCTACAGCAAAGCCTTTGCTTCCATCAGCTTTATAAACATAAAGACCGTTACTTGCGAAGAATTTACCATTAGATTCAACTACATTCAGTTTTACATAACGTGCTGTTTTACCAGTTTTTACACTGTCTTGAATGCTGTCACCCTTTGTATAACTCCAAGGATGTTCTGCACCATTTTGAACTTTGATCCAGTTCCAGCCATCCATACTAATGGAAACATCCAATTGATGTACCGTACCATTAGAACCTGTTCCTACAGTACCTGATCCATCATTCGCATCCCCACGAGGATAGTATTCAAACTTATCAAGTGGATACGCTAAGCCCATATCAATAATAAGATCTTTGCCGGTTGCATCCCCTGTGGAATGGAACATCGTATTGAAGTTTTTATCATTTGCATGCGCTATTTTACCCCACTGATCGCCATACTCCCATTTGATGCTTTGTTCTGGCACATTTCTCCATGGGTCTTCTAAAGTTGTAACTTGTAATTCATTACTCCATTCAGAATAACCTTCTGCATTTCTTGAACGGATTTGATACGTATGTGCAGAATGATAGTCTAAGTTTTTATCTAAGAAGCTAGTTTCAGTACCAACGCTGTTAATTACGCCATCCGCCTTAAGTTCATAAGAAGTAGCTCCATCAACAGCAGTCCAATTTAACTGAATGCTTGTTGGTGTTAATGATTCATTGTCATAGCTTAATTCAGGTGCCGCTAAATCTTTATTAACTTCGTCTTTTGAGAAATCTGCTTTATTTTCAAAACCTTCAATGACTAACGTCTGTTCATTGCTAGCAACATCTGTTTTAGCAAATTTAACATACAGTTTAGGATTTACTGTGATGTCAACTTTGAAGTTTTCAGTATCTTTTGTATATTTGTTCAGATTAGGTGCATCGTTATAGAAATATACATTTCCGCTAGCTTTATCAAATTCTTCTTGAGAAGTAACTTTTTTAAGTGCTAATTCACTGCTTCCATTTTTCGCAGTTACTTTTGTAGGTTCTTTTGATACATTTACGACAAAGGTAGTGTTGCGGTTGCTATTGTATCCTGTATAGCTGCCTACAGATTTTTCTGCTTTCAAAGTAGCTGTTGTGCCTTCTACATTCGATGTGAATTTTGTTGTGACACTTCCACCGTAAGATACTTCTTCTTTATTGCTATTGTCAATGTAGTTTCCATCATCTTCATAAAGTGAGAAGCTTGTAGAGCCTGCCGGCCAGAATTCAACAACACGTTTTGTCTTATCCAAACCATTTTTATTGGTATCAGAAATAGGCTGTGGGTTGTTGTTTTCTTCATACATAGGAACGATAGAACCGTTTTTAACAAATAATGGCAGTTTCCAAAGTGGTGCATCAAAACCATTCAAAGTTTGTCCACCTTTGTACTGTTTACCAGTAAAGTAATCAATCCAGATTTGATTTTTATCTGGCAGGTAGATACCGTTTCTGACATCGTTTCCATTTTCATCACTCTTCTGATTTTCATAAATAGGAGCTACTAGGAAACTGTCACCATACATATACTGATATTCTGTATTACGTTTGTTATAGGCATTTCCTTCATTAGGATATTCCAAGAACATCGCACGAATCATAGGCAAACCATTCGTAGCCTCTTTTGCCAAAGTATATGTATAAGGCATCATTTCAGCTTTCATTTTCAAATACATTCTGTTGATTGGAGTATATGGGTCACCATTATAATATGGTTTTTTAGCACGGTTTCCCCAACCATCCATATCAAGCATCTGTGGAGTGAATGCTTTCCACTGATAGTCACGTGTAGAAATGATATCTCCGCCACCGAAGATTCCATCCATGTCACTACCTATATTTGGATTACCGGATAAGCTCTGTCCAATATAAGTTGGAATGTGGAAACGGATATATTCCCAATCGCCACCAGTCTGATCCCCTGTCCAAATACTTCCATAACGCTGTGTACCAGCCCAACCATCTAAAGTAACAATGTTTGGTCTGTTATTAGTCTCAGTTACGATATCATACGCACGTGAGATACCGTCAAGTCCAAACGAATAACCCGAACCAACCCAAGCAACATCGGTTTTCAGCGTAGTGATACCGCCTTTTTTAACTTCTTTATCAAAATCACGAAGTTTTTGATATTCCAGTGTTGAACTTGTTGAAGGAGTTAACTGACTCTGCGTCCAAAGACCGGTTGTAACACCTTTGGAAGTTGCATAATCTGTAAACTCTTTCAAGTTTTGTACGTTAGCATCAATTGCTTTTGTTTTTTCTTCCATGGAACCGCCTGTGTATTCATAGCCGTTTTGACCATAACCACAGCCATATCCATCATTTGGAAGGAACCAACCTAATGGCATATCCGTATCTTCATGTCCATCAATAACAGCGCGGGCAGAGAATTTATAAATATCCTCTGTTGTTCCTTCTTTTGCATTAAATTTATCTGTCATAGTCGATGGACCGGTACCATTGAGGGTTTCTGCATATGCATCTGGTTTTAAGATATATCCATCTGTTAAACCATTTTCCCAATATTTCAAGCCATCTTCCAATTTCCAATACGTATGTCCACCGGTTTTACCATTTTTCAAGGTAGCATCTGTTTGCTCAGTTGACCAGCCATCACGATTGTAACAGTTCAGATGCCCTAAGTAGAAAGCATATTCCGGTAATAAAACAGCATTTCCGGTAACTTTATAATAATCCTTAAGCAGTTCTTCTGCTTTTTTAGCATTATCGTTTGCATCAGAAATAAAGTAATACGCATCAAATTCTTTTTCATCATGAGATGCGATAACTTCCTCACTATTACTATTCTGGAAATCGTAAGCTCCTGTTTTAAAGGTATTTCTTAAAACACCATAACCTTTTGTTGACCAGTAGAATGGATTCGGAGATGATACACTGCCATCTACCCATGTATTATCAATAGCAATCTTGATAACCTGCCCTTTATGTGAGAAACGACCATTCTGTGTACCGCCGCCATAGAAATATTCATCAGCGGAAGCAGCCAGTTTTTGGCTTGTTTTACCTGATGCAATTGTAAGTGGTTCACTTTCTTGCATAACAATAGTGCCATCTGCTCTTTTAACTGTCATCAAGCTCGTTGTTTTGTTAAATTCAATAATCGTATTACCAGCACTGATCTTTAAAATATCACCATCGGTAACAGTAGCTTCTGGCTTTGTATATTCATCTGAATCATCAGGCTGTTGCTGAATTTTACCGATATGATCTTTACTGTTAGGTGTTGCATATTGATCAAACTTACCTGAAGGATCAATATTAAATCTGAAGATGCCATTTTCAAGGAATGTTATTTGTCCTTGATAACCATTCTCATATGTGATTACAATTTTGTTTTTCCCAGTTTTTTCAACTTTCGTGATTGCCCCTAAGGCCGCATTTGTTTCTTCTGCATGCACCTTTAAAATATTGAAATTACTGGAGCAAACACCGCTGAAAGCTAAGACGGTTGCCAGGGATGCTGGCCCTATCTTTTTCA
>OHPY01000221.1_pt1 | contig 12187 bp, 8 predicted proteins | sample 1577841 | NCBI WGS metagenome assembly OHPY01 (sample SAMEA3879523, study PRJEB24766) | human gut metagenome | biome: human-associated habitat; feature: feces | place: USA | collected 1985/1987 | reverse complement strand
CCGCGCCCGGCCCCGGCAGCGGAAAGATGGCCGTCTGCCTGTCCCAGCTGTATCATGAATATAAGCGGGGCGTCAAGGCCGGTTACGCCAAGTTCGAGACCTTCCCCATCTGGAACATTCCCCTGAAGCACCCGGTCAATTTGGCCTACGAGGCTGCTACCGCCGACCTGAACGATGTGAACATGATCGACCCCTTCCATCTGGAAGCCTACGGCGTGACCACCGTGAACTACAACCGCGACATCGAGATCTTCCCGGTGGTGAATGCGATGTTCGAGTTAATTGCAGGGCAGAGCCCCTATAAGTCCCCCACGGACATGGGTGTGAACATGGCCGGCAACTGCATCGTGGACGACGCAGTCTGCTGCGAGGCCTCCCGCAAGGAGATCGTGCGCCGGTACTACAAGTGCCTGTGCGAGCAGAAGATCACCGGCACCGCCAAGGAGAGCGAGCGCTACAAGCTGGAGCTGCTGATGAATCAGGCCGGGCTGACCATGGGCGCACGCGAGGTGGAAAAGCAGGCACACGCCCGCAGCGAGGCCACCGGCGGCGCACCGGCTGCTGCCATTGAGCTGAGCGACGGCACTGTCATCACCGGCAAGACCGGCCCGCTGCTGGGCGCTACCGCAAGCGCCCTGATCAACGCGCTCAAGTATCTGGCGGGCATCCCGCAGGAGACGGATCTGGTCAGCGCCGCTGCCATCGAGCCCATCCAGACCCTCAAGACCAACTATCTGGGTGGCAAGAACCCCCGTCTGCATACCGACGAGATCCTGATCGCCCTGTCCAGCTCTGCTGCCTCCAGCGAGCTTGCCGCAGCAGCCATGCACCAGCTGCCCAACCTCAAGGGCTGCGATGTGCACTCCACCGTTCTGCTTTCCAGCGTGGACAGCAGCACCCTGAACCGTCTGGGCATGTACCTGACCTGCGACCCCGTCTACGAGGAAGAGGATCGCAAGTACCATAAGCTGTAAAAATAAAAAGAAACTGGTAAACACCCCGGTCAGCGCCGTCAGGCGCTGACCGGGGTGTTATTGCTTGCCAGTTGTACGCAGTTGTGGTACACTTGTTCTGCTTAATTTTTATAGCAGATAGGAAAAGAGGAACAACAACATGGAACAACAACACAAGCGCAGCGCATTCTCCGGTAAGATCGGGTTCGTGCTGTCTGCCGCAGGCGCTTCGGTGGGTCTGGGCAACATCTGGCGCTTCCCGTATCTGGCAGCCAAATACGGCGGCGGCATTTTTCTGCTGGTATACATTCTGCTGGCAGTCACCTTTGGCTATACCATGATCGTGGCCGAGACCGCGCTGGGCCGTATGACCCACAAAAGCCCGGTCAGCGCCTACGCCCACTTCGGTAAGGGCAAGGGAATCCGGTTCGGTGGTTGGATCAACGCCATCATCCCCATTTTGATCGTGCCGTATTATTCGGTCATCGGCGGCTGGGTCATCCACTATCTGGCCGAGTATCTGTGCGGCCGCGGCAGTAATTTGGCAGCAGACGGCTACTTCTCCGCCTTTATCACCAACGGCTTGCAGGCCGAACTGGCCTTTTTGCTGTTCAGCCTGTTCACGCTGGGCATTATCTTTGCCGGTGTGCGCAACGGCGTAGAGCGCGTCTCCAAGGTGATGATGCCGGTGCTGGTGGTGCTGTCGCTGGTCATTGCGGGCTACTCTGTCACCCGTCCCGGTGCACTGGCGGGTGTGAAGTATTTTCTGGTGCCCAACCCCAAAAACTTCTCTTGGATGACCGTGGTCACCGCCATGGGGCAGATGTTCTATTCTCTGTCCATTGCCATGGGCATTCTGGTCACCTTCGGCTCCTATATGAAGAAGGATGTCTCCATTGAGGAGTCCACCGAGAACGTGGAGGTGTTTGATACCGCCATTGCCATCATGGCGGGTCTGATGATCATCCCGGCGGTGTTCGCCTTTTCCGGCGGCGACCCGGACACCCTGCAGGCCGGTCCTGCGCTGATGTTCATCACCATCCCCAAGGTGTTTGCCAGCATGGGTCTGGGCACCGCTGTGGGTGTGCTGTTCTTTGTGCTGGTGCTGTTTGCAGCGATTACCAGCTCCATCGCCCTGACCGAGAGCGCTGTCTCCACCTTTGAGGACGAGCTGGGCTGGGACCGCACCCGCTCCACCGTGCTCATCGGTGCCATCATGGTGGCGCTGGGCAGCCTGTCGGCACTGGGCTACGGCCCGCTGGCCGGGGTGACCGTGTTCGGGATGCAGTTCCTGGACTTCTTCGACTTTTTGACCAACTCGGTCATGATGCCTATTGCAGCCATTGCCACCTGCCTGCTGGTGTCCCGCGTCATCGGCGTGGAGCAGATCGCACAGGAGGTGGAGCAGGACGGTCAGCGCTTCCGCCGCAAGCCTGTGTTCAATTTTATGATCCGCTGGCTGTGCCCCATTTTTGCAGCCATCATTCTGGCAAGCTCGGTGGCAAACGCCTTTGGCTGGATCGCCATGTAAACTCAAAACAGTATTTCCGGCAGCAGAACGCAAGTTTTTAACAGTGAAAGCAGGACAAGGGGGCCCTTATGAAAATGGAAACCTTGAAGCAGCAGATCCTGACAGCAAAGGGTGACGTGCGGGCAGAGCTGGTGCTGAAAAATGCCCGGGTCATCAACGTGTTCACAAACGAGATCGAGCAGGCCGATGTAGCCATCCGTCAGGGGGTCATCCTTGGCGTGGGACACTATACCGGCGAGACTGAGCTGGACTTGCAGGGCAAGTATGTCTGCCCGGGGCTTGTGGATGGGCACATCCACATTGAAAGCTCCATGCTCTGCGGCCCGGCCTTTGAACAGGCGGTGCTGCCCCACGGCACCACGGCGGTGGTCACCGACCCGCACGAGATCTCCAATGTAGCCGGTACGGCAGGGCTGGACTTTATGCTGGAGACTACAAAAGATCTGGCACTTTCGGTCTACTTCATGCTCCCCTCCTGCGTGCCTGCCACCGGGCTGGACGAGTCCGGCGCGGTGCTGGAAGCGGAGCAGCTGCGCCCCTACTATCAGCAGCCCCGGGTACTGGGGCTGGCTGAGCTGATGAACTCCTACGGCACGGTGCGCGCGGACGAAAAGATCCTGCAGAAGATCTGCGACTGCACCGCCGCTGGCAAAAAGATCGACGGGCACGCCCCCTTCCTCAGCGGGGAGGAGCTGAACGCCTATGTCGTTGCCGGGGTGCAGTCCGACCATGAGTGCTCGGACATCCATGAAGCCATGGAAAAGCTGCGGCGCGGACAGTACATCATGGTGCGGGAGGGTACCGCAGCCCAGAACATGGAAAGCCTGCTGCCTCTGTTCCAGGAGCCCTATTGCAGCCGCTGTATGCTGGTGACTGACGACAAGCACCCCGGAGACCTGTTGCAGGGCGGGCATATCGACTATATCATCCGCAAGGCCATTACTGCCGGGGTAGACCCGGTGGTGGCGGTGCGGATGGGCACCCTTGTCCCGTGCCAGTACTTCGGTCTTGCACACAGCGGCGCAGTAGCCCCGGGCTATACCGCCGATTTGATCGTGCTGTCGGATCTGGAAAAGTTCACGGTGGAGCAGGTGTACAAAAAGGGCAAACTGGTGGCGCAGCAGGGCAGAATGCTGCACCCCGCCGCCCTTACTGTGGACAAGGCACGCTTTGCGAGGGTGTTCGATTCCTTCAACATGGATGAGGTCACCCCGGAGCAATTGCAGCTGAAGCAGACCGGCACCCGGCAGCGGGTGATCTGCCTGACTCCGCACGCCCTGCTGACCACTGAAAAAATCGTTCCGTTCTGCCAGCATCCGGGCACAGCGCCCGGCGTGGATGTGGCGCAGAAAATCGTCAAACTGGCGGTGTTCGAGCGGCATCACCGCTCCGGCCATGTGGGCTTGGGCTTTTTGGGTAACTACGGGCTGCAATGCGGCGCGGTGGCTTCCAGCATCGCCCACGACTCCCACAACCTCATCGTGGCGGGCACCAACGATGCCGACATGGTGCTGGCGGGCAACACGGTGCGCAAAAATAAGGGCGGCCTTGCCTTTGCACTGAACGGACAGGTGGTAGGGGAGCTGCCGCTGCCGGTGGCAGGGCTTATGAGCACCGAGAGCGCCGAGACTGTGGAGGAAAAGCTGCAAGCGCTCAAGGCGGCACTGAAAGCCCACGGCATCTCGGAGGACATCGACGCCTTTATGACCCTTGCTTTCGTCAGCCTGCCGGTCATCCCGAAGCTGCGGCTGAACACCTACGGCATCGTGGATGTGGATGCCCAGCGGATCGTCCCGGCGGTGTTCTGAGAACGCTGCCTGAGAGGAACGGCCTTTAAACCTGATGTTTTTATCGCAATGCCGGACAGTCTGCGGGCTGTCCGGCATTGCGTTTTATGGCAAGATGACTCTTGACTTTTTGCCACAGAACCGGTATGTTGATACTGTCCGTCTGACACACAGCATTGCATTTATAATATAAGGAAACTTTATGGAAAAACGCAGTACACCCTCTTTGCAGATCACTGACCGCTTTGGCGCACAGGCGGCCTATGCCAGCCTGCGTCTGCCGGACGGCACCGAAGCCACCGTACCGGCAGAGCACGCCGCCGCTATCTATGTGAACGAGCAGCCCGCCTTCCGGGTGGTATGCACCCCGGCGCTGCTGCCGCAGCTGGCCTTGGGGCGGCTGCTTACCGAAGGATGGATCGCGTCTGCGGACGAGGTGGAGCAGATCGCCGTCTGTGCCGAGGGCGCAAAGGTGCAGGTATATCTGCACAACCCGCTGCCCACTCGCCGCGCCGCCGCGCAGGAGGTTGCCAGCTGCTGCACCGATAATATCGCGCTGGGCAGTCCGGTGGAGCAGCAGCCCCTGCGCCCTGTGCCGGGGCTGGCCTTGCAGCCGGAATGGGTGCAGACCCTGACCGCCGCCATGCACGCCGGTCTGCCGCTGTACCGCGCCACCCGGGCGGTGCACAGCTGCTTTGTGCTGCACAAAGGGGAAATTGTTTTTGCCTGTGAGGATCTGGGGCGGCACAACGCGCTGGATAAGGCGGTGGGCTGCGCGGTGCTGGCAGGGCTTCCGCTGGCAGAATGCGTGCTGTACACCAGCGGCCGGGTGCCGCTGGATATGGTGCGCAAGGCCATCCGCGCCGGGGTGCCGGTGCTGGTAAGCAAAAGCATGCCCACCGTGCAATCCGCAGAACTTGCTGCGGAATACGGCCTGCAGCTGGTGTGCGGACGCAAATTCCCTAAAGTTTAAGCAAATATTACAAAAACAATAGTTACAAAACGGAAAAGCCTGTCTGTTTCTGTTGACATACTCCGCGCACGCATGTTAATATATTATCGAAGAGACCGCTCCGCTGTTGCAGCAGCCAGAGCGGCCTCAATTGCTGTCCGGGGTTACCCGGCAAAATAAAAAACAGGCAGGTGATAACATGAAGCAGGCAACCAACCCGTTTGCGCCCGTACCGCTGTGGCGTAAGCGGCTGCCGGGCTATGCAGCCATGGGCGTTGCGACCATCGCCTTGGCGGTCGGTCTGACCACCTTGCAAAGCGCACGCACCACGGTTGCCGGTACCCTGCTGCCGGTGTCGGAGGCGGATGCAGCCGCCTACGGCATCAGCGCAGTGTACCAGCTCGACGATGGCAGCTACCGCGTGGAGGGCTCTCAGAAGGGCTTCCAGAGCGATGTGCAGGCTGCCGTGACCATTGACGCCGAGGGCAATGTTTCCGCAGTAGAGATCCTCTCTCAGGACGAAACGGAAAGCCTTGGCGGCCAGTGCGTCAACCCGGAGTTCACGTCCCAGTATCAAGGCGCAGCTCCCTTCACGCTGGCAGGCAAAAGCTACACCGTAACGGACCCCGTTACCGGTGCCGCCTATGCCGCTGCCGGTGCGGCGGAGGAGCAGCCCGCTGCTGCCGGGGATTTTGACCCCGCACAGTGGCGCACCTTCGATACCTCTCCCGAGGCCGAGGCTACCCGCAAGATGTATGCTGCGGGGCTTACCTTCTCGGCGTTGAAGGGCGAGGCACTGGGCGATGAGCTGGCTCCGCCGCTGGATTCCAGCGCAGAGGCCGTAGCACGGCGCAAGCTGTACGCAGCCATGCTCAGCAAGAGCGCACTGGACGGCGAGCCGATGGCGATCCCCTTTGCGGATCTCTCGGCAGAGGAGCAGTCCAAGGCGCGTCTGGAGCAGGCCAGCCTGACCACCACCGGCAATGCGTCCGGTGCCGTCAGCGCAGACCTGACCGAGGTGGACGCCCTTTCCGGCGCAACCATCACCTCTTCGGCTGTGACGACCATCGTCAACAACTCGTATTTCTATGTGACCGGGGTACTCAGCGCAGAGTGACCTCAACGGAGGAATGGAACCTATGGCAAAAACTGATTTCCTGACGGCTGACATGACCCGCCGTCAATTCATGAAGATCTCGGGCAAGAGCCTTGCAGGGCTCACCCTGTCCGCTTCCATGCTGTCCCTGTTCGGCTGCTCTCAGCAGCAGGTGGATTCCGGCGCAGTGGCCACTTGGGCACTGCCGCAGGGCCTGCTGGTGGTCAACGCAGACCTGTGCACCGGCTGCCAGCGCTGCGAGATCAACTGCACCCTGACTAACGACGGCGTGTGCTCCTCTTACATCAGCCGCGTCAAGATCCAGCGCCGTCTGAATCTGGACGGCGCAGGCAACGGCCTGCTGTCCGGCACCGATAACTGCTTTGTCTACTTCCCGGATACCTGCCGCCAGTGCGAGGACCCCGCCTGCGGCAATGCCTGCCCGCAGAAGGCCATCACCACCGACGACCGCGGCATCCGCGTAGTGGATACCGACAAGTGCATCGGCTGCGGTGCCTGCCATGATGCCTGCCCGTGGCACATGCCCACCGTCAACCCCGAGACCGGCAAGTCCTCCAAGTGCATCGCCTGCGGTGCCTGCGTGGCAGGCTGCCCGTCCGGCGCTCTGTCCATCGTGGATTGGGATGCCGTTACCAGCGCAGCACAGGCTGCATACTTGGATCTGTAAGGAGGAACTACAATGGCTGAAAGTTATGGCTGGGCAGGCAAGATCCTGCGCGTCAACCTGACCACCGGCGAGATCACCACGCAGGATGACGAAAAGTACCATAAGTATATCGGCGGTATGGGCATGGCCTACCGCATTATGTATGAGGAAGCTCCCATGGAGCTGGACCCCTATGACGAGAAGGCTCTGGTCATCTTTGGTGTCGGCCCCCTGACCGGCGCAGGCGTGCCCTGCTCCGGCCGTATGAACGTGACCTTCCGCTCTACCTGGTCCAAGGGTCACTCCATTATTGACGCACACATGGGCGGCCACATCGGCTCCATGCTGAAGTATGCCGGTTACGATGGCATCGTGGTCAGCGGCATCTCTGAGAAGCCCGTCTATCTGCGCATCGAGGACGGCGAAGTCTCTCTGGAGGACGCAACCGAGATCTGGGGCAAGGGCACCTTTGCTGCCAACAAGTGGATGGTAGAGCAGAACGGCCGCGAGTTCGAGACTGCTTCCATCGGCCCTGCCGGTGAAAATCTGGTGGACTACTCCACCCTGAACACCAGCTTCGGCAACTCCGGCGGTGCCGGTCTGGGCGCTGCCATGGGCAACAAGAAACTGAAGGGTTTGGCCATCCGCGGCACCGGCAGTGTCAAGGTCGCTGACCCCAAGAAGGTGCTGGAGCTCTCCAACTACATGATGGGCAACCTGATCGGCGGCAACAACAACCACAACGTGCCCGCACAGCCCCAGAGCTGGGCAGAGTACAGCGCTACCTCCGGCAAGAACCGCTGGTCCGGCGCCCCCGGCCGTATGTGGAAGAAGGCTCCCGGCGGCCCCGTGGATACCGGCGAGCAGCCCTACAACGATATCAACAAGGTGGCTCTGCGCTGCTTCAAGGGCTACTTCGATTTCGGCGCTCCGGCTGCCGAGTACACCGTGAAGAACGGCGGCTGCTCCTCCTGCCCCATCCGCTGCTACACCGAGTATGACGTAGATCCGCTGGCAGATTACGATCTGCCCACCCACAACTCCAACACCTGTATGCCCGTGCTGTACGGCACCCGCGTCTACCCGGACGGCGTGCACGACTTCAAGTACGAGGGCGATGGCACCATGGTCATCAATCTGGCATGGTCTCATGCGGTGGACGATATGGGCCTGTGGGACAACTACGGCAACCTGAACCGCGACCTGCTGTGGATCCTGCGGATGCCCCGCGAGGAGGCCACCAAGTACATCAGCGAGGCCGAGTACGACTCTCTGCCCTGGGAGTGGGAGAAGGCCGGCGATCCCCGCTGGGAGGTCGAGCTGATCCGCCGCATGGCTTACGGCGAGGGCGACCTGTCCGTTATCGCCAAGGGCACGCTGGCCATGATGGAAAAGTTCGGCCTGCCCAAGAGCTGGCTGGACCGCGACGACGGTGCTACCAACTCCAACCTGATCTACAACGGCTTCCCCAACCACCACGGCCCTGCTGAGGCATGGCAGGTTGGTATGCTGTACAACCTCGTCTATAACCGCGACTGCATGATCCACGAGATCGTCTGCGAGACCGGTTCCGGCGCACCCTACGAGGTGACTAAGAAGGTCATGGAGGACTTCTTCGGCGAGGGCTGCTACGATAAGGCCAAGGCCTACACTCCCATCAACGAGAACAAGGCAAAGCTGGCTGCCTACTGCGTCAACGATAAGAACTTCCACGACTCCGCTACCCTGTGCAACTGGATGTGGCCCATGACCCAGTCTCCCTCCAAGGAGCGCGACTACCACGGCGATCTGGACCTGCAGGCAGACTTTATGACTGCTGTTACCGGCGAGACCTATACCCAGGCCGGTCTGCAGGAGGACGGCGCCCGCATCACCCAGATGCTGCGCGCGATGACCGCCATCAGCTTCCAGCAGAACTGCGGCAGCGCAAACCTGCGTCAGGAGCACGATGCCATCTGCGATTGGGTGTTCGATAAGGACCCCGACTTCAAGGCATTTGAGGAAGGCACCACCAAGCTGGACCGCGCCGACATGGAGAAGGCAAAGGATCTGTTCTACGACATCTTCGGCTGGGACCGCACCACCGGTGTGCCCACCCGCGAGACACTGGAAAAGTATGATCTGGCTGACATGGCCGATGATCTGGAAAAGCGCGGCATCTACGCCCAGAACACCGCAGCAGTTGAATAAATCCCATAGAAAGAGGAAAGACCGTCATGTTGTTTGGCAGACGTAAACCCGGCTACACCACCACGGTGGATGGCAGCGTAGACCCGGAGCAGGCCGTTCTGGAACTGCAAAAGGCAGAGCTGGCCGCCAAGAAAAAGCCCAAGGCAGAGGTGTTCGACATCGACGCCGCAAGCGAGACTGCCCGCCGCCTGAAGGAGACCGGCAGCACCTTTGACGGCAGCGCCGCCAAGACCGGTGAAGATGTGATCGCCGCAGTGGAGCGAGAGACCGCCGAGCTTGCCGCAAAGCAGGCTGCCGAGGCCGCACCCGAAGCCGCCGAAGCTGCGCAGCCCGATGCTGCAAAGCCGGAACTGCTGGATTTTCTGGCCAGTGAACCGGAGGCAGAAAACGATCCCTTTGCGGATCAGCCCACCAAGACCGCCCCGGAGCTGCCGGAGCTGACCCCCGCACAGGAGCTGGCCGGTTACATCCGTGCCCGCTCTGCGGCTGCGCTGATTACCCCCCACGCTTTGCTGCTGGAGGAAGTGGAAAACGCCGATGAGCTGCTGGCGCAGATGCCCGCAGACCCCCAGTGCACCGATATCGTCACCCGCGCGGGCGCGAAGGACACCTACTACTATTCCAACGCCAACATGAGCGATAACTATGCCATGATCGCGCAGCTCATCGAGGACAAGGATCTGTGTGTGATGTTCGCCGAGATGGTGCGGTTCAACGCCCGCATCTACCCCAGCGCCACCCCGCTCAAGTACTTCCAGCGCTCCCCCTACGGCCTTGCGCCGGAGGTCATCGAGCAGACTTGGAAGGCCATGCAGGAGAACCCCGCCTATGCCGATATCGAGGAGCTGACCAACAACCAGAACGAGCGGTTCCTCTTTTCCACCAAGCACCTCACCCGCCGCTACGCCAAGGCTATCAGCGACGTGGACGATTTCTGCGATTAAACCATAAACTACAATTGAATCAGGGTATAAGAGCTTCTTTGAGCAAAGGCGTCTAAACTCTCACAAAGAGCAGGACACCGCGCCGCAATGCTGCACCCGCAAGGGCGGGCATTCAAGGGTGGCGGGGGAAACCCCACCGCCTTCCCGCAGAAGAAACGCTGCAATTTGAAAAAAAGAACTCCTCCCATCTTCACAGGTGCTTTTTGGCTGTGTGCTGCCGCTGCAAGGGCGGCGCATAGCCAAAGGCTGCCACCGGCGTAGCAGACTGCAAACTGCCGCAGCCGGTTTTGTGGGGATATTCTGCGGAGGCGTTTTGATTTTCCGGTCAAGACGTCTCCGCTTCTTTTTCACCTGCCTTTTTGAAAAAAGAATACCCCGGCCGGTGTCCCTGTCTGAGCCATAGCAGAAGGGGAGAGCGGCGGGTCTATGGAGGAAGTTATAATGAACCAGCCTTTCTGCTCCCCCGTCAAGGCGCTGCGCAGCGTGCTGGACGCGGCAGCGCTTCTGCCTTCTCCGTCCCCGGAGACCATCCCGCTGGAAGCCGCCTGCGGGCGTATTGCTGCCGCCGACCTCTGCGCCCGGATGGACCAGCCCCCCTTTGACCGCAGCCCGCTGGACGGCTACGCCCTGCACAGCACGGATACCGCCGGTGCAAGCCGGGAGACCCCGGTCACCCTGCCGGTGGTGATGAAGCTTTACGCGGGCGATGCCCCGGCTGCGGCGCTGCCCGCAGGCTGTGCCGCCCGCATCATGACCGGAGCCCCCCTGCCGGAGGGTGCAGACTGCATCCTGATGCAGGAGCTGACCGACAGCGGCGAAGAGACCGTGCAGCTGTACGCTGCCGTAAAGCCGCTGCAAAACGTCGTGTTCCGGGGGGAAGATGTAGCCGCCGGTGCGGTCATCGCGCCCGCCGGGACGGTGCTCACCCCCGCCCATCTGGGCGTGCTGGCCGGGCAGGGCTACGCCGAGGTAACCGTCTGCCGACCGCTGACCGTGGGCATCCTTTCCACCGGCAGCGAGCTGCTGGCACCCGGCGCACCGTGGGCACCCGGTAAAATTTACGATGCCAACGGCATCCAGAACGCCGCCCGGCTGCGTCAGCTGGGCTTTGCCGTGGAACGGCAGCAGTGCTCCGACGACCCGGAGGTCATCACCGGTAAAATGCAGGAGCTGCTGACCCGCTGCGATGCCGTCATCACCAGCGGCGGCGTCTCCGTAGGGCAGAAGGACTACTTGCCCCTTGTGCTGGAAAAGCTGGGTGCACAGCTGCTGGTAGAGGGCGTAGCCCAGAAGCCCGGCAGCCCTATGCTGGCGGCAGCGCTGGGCGGCAAGCTGGTGCTCTGCCTGTCCGGCAACCCCTTTGCCGCCGCCGCTACGCTGGAGCAGTACGCCATCCCCGCGCTGCTGCGCGCCGCCGGACGCCGGGAGGAGAGCTGCATCCCCACCCGCACCGTCTGCACCCTGACCAATGGCTTTTCCAAACCCAGCAAGGGCAACCGCTACCTGCGGGCGACTGCCTGCGGCGGCAAGGTGACCCTCCCCGGCGAGGGCAGTGCCGAGGCCCATTCGTCCGGCAGCCTGTCGGCCATGATGGGCTGCAACTGTCTGGTGGAGATCCCCGCCGGCAGCGGGCCGGTAGAACCCGGTATGGAAGTGGAGGTGCTTTGCTTTGTACAGTGAACAAAAACAGGCACTGGCCGAGACACAGGCGCTCAAGCGCCCGGTGGTGCTGGCGGTCAGCGGGGTGCACAACAGCGGTAAGACCACTCTGCTGGAAAAGCTGCTGCCCGTGCTGCGCAGCCGCGGGCTAAAGGTAGGAGTCATCAAGCACGACGGCCACGATTTTACCCCGGACGTGCCCGGCACCGACAGCTACCGTCTGCGGGAAGCCGGTGCCGAGGGCGTGGCGGTCTATTCCGGCACGCGCTACCTGCTGACCGAGGAATTCCGCCTGACCGAGCAGGATCTGCTTGCCCTGTTCGAGCGTCACGGCTACGACCTTGTACTGCTGGAGGGGTTCAAGTCCAGCGGCTGGCCGAAGATCGAGGTCGTGCGCCGGGAGATCTC
>OHPY01000220.1_pt1 | contig 12270 bp, 15 predicted proteins | sample 1577841 | NCBI WGS metagenome assembly OHPY01 (sample SAMEA3879523, study PRJEB24766) | human gut metagenome | biome: human-associated habitat; feature: feces | place: USA | collected 1985/1987 | reverse complement strand
GTAGCCCGCGCAGGCGTATACGGGGATAACGGAGCCATCGCTGACGCCGGAGTTGAGAGCCTTGATTATCTCTTCGCGGGTGAAAGTCTCGCCTGCAAAGAACTTCTCCATCAGCTCGTCGTCGGTCTCGGCGATGGCCTCACTCATGGCCTCGATGAGGCCCTGGAAGCGGTGGCCGATGTCCGGCAGGTCTACCTGAATCTGCTTGCCGCCCTCGTACTTGAAGGCCTTCTGGCTGAACAGGTTGATGTACACAGGGGTGCCGTCATCCAGCTTTGCGGGCACGACGCAGGGGCAGACGGTGGAGCCGAAGCGGATCTTCATATCCTCAAGGATCTTGAAGTAGTTGGCGTTTTCCAGATCGCACTTGGACACGAACACCATGGTGGCCTTGCCGTTCTTGCGGGCCAGCTGGAACGCCTTTTCTGCGCCCACAGTAACGCCGCTGCGGCCGGACACGCACACCAGCACGCTCTCGGCGGCGCGGATGCCCTCGTACTCGCCTGCTTCAAAGTCGAACAGACCCGGTGCATCGATCAGGTTGTACTTGATGCCCTCGTACTCCACCGGCACAACGGACGCCGACAGGCTGGCCTTGCGCTTTGCTTCCTCGGGATCAAAGTCCGAAATCGTGGTGCCGTCCTCGACCCGGCCCATACGCTCGGCAGCGCCCGAAAAATAGACCAGTGCTTCGGTCAGCGTGGTCTTGCCGCTGCCGGCATGGCCGGCAATCAGAATATTGCGGATGTTGTTGCTTGCGTATTTCATATCGGTTTTTCCCTCATTTCCGCCGCACGGAGCGTTCTCTCCGTTTTTGTGGCATATTTTACAAAGATAATACCATATCCGAAACGATTTTTAAATATATCGTTTCAAAATTTAGCAAAAACGCCTGCCAAACTTCCGGGCACTGTTTTGTGCAAGTTGACATTCGGGTGCAAAACGGGCGGGCAGAAAAAGCAGAACTCCCGGCAGCGCGTACAGGCGCGGAACCGGGAGTTTTCGTTGCAAATATGCGGTTTTTGTGGTATGCTGTAAGTGCCGCTTCGGCGGTAAGGGCGTTGATTGCATAATCGGTGGTTTAGCTCCTTCCGGCTGCGCGCCAGAGGGGGACGAAAAACTTTTTGCTTCCCCTGACGCGAAAGCGGAAAGGGGGGATGCCTCATGACGTTCGAACAGGTCGTGCTGTTGCTCACGCTTCTTGGCGGAGCAATCTACATTACCTTCGAGATCGCATGGACGATTTCCAACGGCAAAAAGAAATGACCGCTCATGCCCTCAGAAAGCAAGCGGTCATTCTTTACGACTGATTAGCCGGATGAGGAGCTGACCATTGCAGTCAGCGCTCTTTCTATTCGTAGTATAGTCTATTTTTCCGGGTTTGTCAAGCCGCAGACCCGCATAAAGGGGTAGGAGGTTTTACGCGATGAAGCGCGAGGATTATATCAACTGGGACGAATATTTTATGGGCATTGCGCTGCTTACCGCCATGCGCTCCAAGGATCCCAACAGTCAGGTGGGTGCGTGCATCGTAAGCCCGGAAAATAAGATTCTTTCCTTAGGCTACAACGGGATGCCCATGGGCTGCAGCGATGACGAGATGCCTTGGGAGCGGGAGGGTGCCCCTCTGCAGACCAAGTATATGTACGTCTGCCACGCCGAGTTGAACGCCATCCTCAACAGCGCCCACAACAACCTGAAGGGTGCCCGGGTGTATGTGACCCTGTTCCCCTGCAACGAGTGCACCAAGGCCATCATCCAGTCCGGCATTGCCGAGGTGGTGTACTACGGCGACAAGTACCACGACAGCGATTCCAGCATTGCGGCGCGGTTCATGTTCGAGCACGCCGGTGTCCGGCTGACCCCCTATAAGCCCACCGGACGCCGGGCAGAGCTGGAACTGTAAGCTCCCTCTTGACCTTCCCGATGCAACGTACTATAATAGGGTCATAGCTTGAATAAATATTCAAGAGTACTTGCATAGAGAGGGAAATATACAATGGAACTGAAAAATCGCAGCTTTTTGAAGCTATTGGACTACACCCCTGCCGAGATCGGGCAGCTGCTGGAGCTGGCTGCTGACCTGAAAGCCAAAAAGAAGGCCGGTATCCGTCACGACCAGCTGCGGGGCAAAAATATTGCTCTGATCTTTGAAAAGACCTCCACCCGCACCCGCTGCAGCTTTGAGGTAGCCGCCCACGATCTGGGCATGGAAGTGACCTATCTGGACCCCTCCGGCAGCCAGATCGGCAAAAAGGAGTCCATCGCCGACACCGCCCGGGTGCTGGGCCGGATGTTTGACGGCATCGAGTACCGTGGCTACGGCCAGCAGATCGTGGAAGAGCTGGCACACTACGCTGGTGTGCCGGTGTGGAACGGCCTGACCAACGAGTTCCACCCCACTCAGATCTTGGCCGATTTCCTTACCATTCAGGAGCATTTCGGCCACCTGAAGGGCATCCACTTCGTTTACTTCGGCGACGCCCGCTACAACATGGGCAACAGCCTGATGGTGGGCTGCGCCAAGATGGGCTTACACTTTACCGCCTGCGCCCCCAAAAAGTACCAGCCGGATGCCGCACTGGTGGAGCAGTGTCAGGCCATTGCCGCCCAGACCGGGGCGACCCTCTCCTTTGAGGAGGATCCCGTCAAGGCAGCAAAGAGCGCGGACGTGCTATACACCGATGTGTGGATGTGAAAGAGGCCGTGAAGGATTGCGACTTCCTCTATACGGACGTATGGGTGTCCATGGGCGAGCCGGTAGAAGTCTGGGCAGAGCGCATCCACGACCTTGCACCCTACCAGATCAATCAGGATCTGATGAATATTGCAGGCCCAGATGCAGTATTTATGCATTGCCTGCCCGCCTACCACGACCACAAGACCACCGTGGGCAAAGAGATGGGCGAGCGCTTTGGCCGCGACGCCATGGAGGTGACCGACGAGGTATTCGAAGGCCCCCAGAGCATCGTGTTTGACGAGGCCGAGAACCGGATGCACACCATCAAGGCGGTCATGGCAGCCACCTTGGGATATCAGGAATAACGAGATAAGCCCGGAAGGTTCGCAGACCCTCCGGGCTTATTCTATCTGAAAATAATTTTCCGCTCAGCGATCATTCCGAAACTGCATTCTGCAGTTTCAGCACGCCTGCCTGCGTCAGGCGCTTACGCAGCAGCGCACCCACGATGCAGGACACCACGATCTTTGCAAGATCCAGCGCAATGAAGGGGTAGACGCAGACGGTCAGCGCGTAGCCCAGCTCGCACTGCATCTGGAACACGAACCATGCCGTGCCCAGCACATAGCAGGCGGCATCGCCCAGCACCAGACCCACAGCGGAGACCACCGGGTTGCCCTTGCTCTTTTCAATGAACATCCCGCCGATGAAGGCCAGCAGCAGATAGCCCACCAGATAACCGCCGGTAGGGCCTGCCAGCTTGGCAAGGCCGGCACCGTAGCCGGAGAACACCGGAATACCGATGGCGCCCAGCACCAGATAGATAACCACGCTCAGGGTACCGAACTTCGGTCCCAGCAGCCATGCGGTCAGGCAGATAACAAAGTTTGCCAGCGAGATGGGCACGGCTCCGATAGGCACGGTCAGCGGGCCCAGCACGCACAGCACGGCAGCCATCACCGCGGTGACAGCCATCTGATAGGTAGTCAGTTTTTTGTCTTTCATGGTCAGTTTTCCCTCTGTTTTTCGTTTTGTAAGGCATCTGTGCCCGAGTATACCGCACCGGTGCGCCGCAGGTCAACGGAAAAGTTTGCAAAGGGTTTACAATCAATAGATATATTGTAATCCGTCAAAAAATATGATATTCTAAGAATACGGCGCTGATTGCATAATCGGTGGTCATGCTTTCCCATCCCGCAGCACTGCTTCTTCCTGTACATGGAACGAACCAGCGGCTTGTGGGAGGAGAACTTTTTTGAGCCAAGCCTCCTCGAGCCCTGAAGGCGAAGGGAGGGATGTCAGATGGATCTGTCGGAGATGCTGAACCTGCTGATGGTCATTCTTACGCTGTTGGGATTGATCATTGAGGTAATTCGCCTGACCCTTGAGGTCATGGATAAAGCTTCGCAGAAGAAAAACGATGACAACAAAAAAGATTGACCGCCCCAGTCTACCAAACTAGCGGTCAATCTTTTTGACTAATGCGGGATGGAAAGCTGACCTTTGCAGTCAGCGCCCCTTCTGTTTATAGTATAATCGCACCATCGTGTTTTGTCAAGGAGGTTCCCATGGGTGGAGGTCATGTATCGCGGCCGGATTTCGGGATGCCGCAGCCGGATGCGGCGTACCCGCTGACCGAGTTCTATCTGCTGGCGCAGCAGGCGCTGGAAAAAAGCGGCAGCTTTATGCTGCCCGCCCTCTACGCAGGGCTGCAAGCCCCTGCCCGGCGCATCTACCGGGAGGAGGCCGCCGGGTATTTACAGCTTGCGGCTGCTCCGGCAGAGGGCCTGACCCGGCTGCTCTCCCCTGCCCGGATGCAGCTTTTATACAGCAGCTTGCAGGTGCAGCCGGACGGCACCCCCGCCGCCCTGCTGCTGACCGAGGAGTGTACCCGCCTGACCGTGGCGGTGCAGCTGCTGCCGCCCTTTGTGTGGGAGGACCCGCTGCCGCCGCTGCCGGATGTTCCGGCGGCGCTCACCCTGCAATTGACCACGCAGGACGTGATGGCCATCGACACTTCCCCCGCCGCACTGGCGCAGAAGCTGGTGCACAGCACCGACGGCAAATGCTGGCTGCATCACCCCAAGGCCGAGACCTTTCTCTCCGAGCGGCTGGCGCTGCTGCAAAGGGTCTATAAATAAAGAAGGAGCACCCTCCCCTCTTTTACTTTCTGCGATTCCGTGGTATACTGACCGGTAAACCGACAGGATATCCAACCTCTGTCGGAGAACGTGGACGTGCCTTGCGGTCCGGTGCGTCCGGTACACAAAAAATGGAAGGAACCGGGTTTTGTTCTGCAATAATCGGGGATGCTGAGCCGTATATCAAGTGAACGTCCCCGTGAGAACCACAAACATTCCATCGAGAAGCCCGCTTCCGGGCATCCAAGGAGAGTTTATAACAATGGGACAGCTGACCAGAAACGAAGTATTTACCTTGGCGGTGCAGCGTTACAGCGACACCGTCTACCGCACTGCGGTACATAATTGCCGCTGCACAGCCGATGCTGAGGATGTGGTGCAGGATGTGTTTGAAAAACTGCTGCACTACAACGGCATCTTTGAGAGTGAGGAGCATCTCAAAGCATGGCTGCTGCGGGTGGCCATCAACCGCTGCCGGGACCTGACCCGCGCCGCCCACCAAAAGGACACCGAGCTGGACGAGAACCTGCCCGCCCCCGATGCTCTGGAGGAGGACGGCAGCGTGCTGGATGCCATCCGCACCCTGCCGGAAAACTACCGCAACGCCATCTATCTGCATTACTACGAAGGATACACTGCAGCAGAGATCGGGCGGATGATGGCGGTGCCCACAAACACGGTACTAAGCTGGCTGCGGCGCGCACGGGCACAGTTACATACGATGCTGAAGGAGGAGATCGAAGATGAGGTGGTATGAATATAAGATGGAGGTCGATGACCTGACTGCCCCGGACGATCTGAAGGCAAAACTGCTGGCCATGACCGACACCCTGACTGCGGAGGAAAAGGCTGAGCCCATGATGGCTGCCCCTGCCCCGCAGACCGCTGCACCCGCAGCACCCCTGAACACCGAAGCCAAGAAGAAAAAGCCCATCCACTTCCCGGTAAAGCAGCTGGGCACGCTGGCTGCCTGTCTGGCCGTGTGCGTGCTGGGTTACAGCACCCTGCATCTGGGCATCGGGATGGGCAGCGCAAAAAGCAGCGCGCCCACCCTGTACGCAGCCGAAGGCGCTGCCGACAGCTCCGCTGCCTCTGTGGCAGCGGGCGGGTTTGATCTCCAGCACGCCGCGCTGGACAGCACCCCCGAGGCGGTGAATTACAGTCTGGATGCAGACGACCGCTCTCTGGAAACGGAGTACAGCGGCACCGGCAGCACCGAGGCTGCTGCGCCTGCGGTGGACAGTGCTAAGATCATCTACACCGCCAACCTGACACTGGAAAGCAAGGACTACGAAACAGCCCGCAGCGCGCTGGACAGCGCCCTCGCCGAGGCGGGCGGCTATCTGGAATCCAGCAGCGAATATTCCAGCACCGGTTCCAGCCGCTCCGTAAGCCTGACCTACCGGGTGCCGCAGGCCAATTACCAGAGTTTTTTGGACGCTGTGGCCGCTGCCGGTAATGTGACCTACCGCAGCCAGCAGGCCGATGATGTGACCACTCAGTATATGGACGTGTCCGCGCGGCTTTCTAATCTGCAGGCACAGCGCACCCGCTTACAGCAGCTGCAGGCACAGGCCGAAACTCTTTCGGACTTGCTGCAGATCGAGGACTCTCTCACCGAGGTGCAGTCCCAGATCGAAAGCTGGCAGAGCCAGCTGGACTGGTACAGCGATCAGGTGCAGCAGTGCACTGTGTATATCGACCTGAACGAGGTGCAGACCTACACACCCGCCGACGAGGGCTTTTTCTCCCGCATCGGCACGGCCCTTGTCTCCGGCTGGGGCAACTTTGTGAACGGCTTGCAGCAGTTCGTGGTAGCGCTGGCCTCCGTCTGGCCGCTGGCAGTGCTGGCGTGCGCTGCTGTTGCCGTGGCGCTTGCATGGCGCAAAAAGCACCCGAAGAAGTGACCCCATAGAAATCCATTTTCCGCATAAAGGCTTCCCCCGGGCTGGGGAAGCCTTTTGTTCAACCCCGTTGAAAAAACCACCCCTGTCCCGCCGGGCTGCTGCACCGGGAGACAGGGGTGGTTTTGTATATTTTGCAGTACTTATTACACGCCGGAATAGGCTGAGAAGCCGCCGTCCACCGGCAGGCAGATGCCGGTGATGAAACCGGCTGCATCATTGTTCAGCAAAAACAGCAGTGCGCCCACAAGGTCTTTCTCGCTGTCGCCGAAGTGTCCCATGGGGGTGGCGGCAAGGATCTTTTTGGTGCGGTCGGTGGGGGTGCCGTCCTCGTTGAAGAGCAGCTTTGCGTTCTGCTCGCTGGCAAAAAAGCCCGGGGCAATGGCGTTGACCCGGATGCCCACCTTGCTGAAGTGCACCGCCAGCCACTGGGTAAAGTTGGTCACAGCAGCCTTGGAGCCGGAGTAGGCAGGGATCTTGGTCAGGGGCAGGTAGGCGTTCATGCTGGAAATGTTCAGAATGTTGCAGCCCTCGCGCCCTACCATCTGCCGTGCAAATGCCTGCGTGGGCAGCAGGGTGCCGATGAAGTTCAGGTTGAACACCATCTCCACGCCGCTCTCGTCCAGATCAAAAAAGGTGACGGTGTCGCTTTCCAGATCGGCCATCTCAAAATATTCCTTGTCCGTATTGGCGCGGGCGTTGTTGCCGCCTGCACCATTCACAAGGATATCGCAGGGGCCAAAGTCCGCCAGCACATCCTCGGCTACCTGCAGGCAGTTGGCCTTGTTCATCACGTTGCAGGTGTAGCCCTTGGCGGTGCCGCCCTCGGCTTCGATCTCGTCCGCAAGCTCCTTGAGCTTATCCATGTTGCGGCCCAGCAGCGCCACCTTTGCGCCCGCCCGGGCCAGCGCCTTGGCAAAAATGGAGCACAGCGTGCCGCTTGCGCCGGTGACGACAGCCACCTTGCCGGTGAGATCTGTGTTCAGTACATTCTTTTCCATAACATCCTCCTGCTACAGCTGTATTCATTGGCTAGAGTATAACAGAAAAAGACGGTCTTTGCCAGAACGTTCTTATTATAAAATGGGAAAGTTTTATTCTTTTTGCCGGGCAACAAGCACGATATCCTCCGGATGCGGTGCAGACGCAATCGCGCAAAATCGCAAAAATGACCGTTTTTACCTTGAAGATCTTCTAACTCTTCCAAAGCAAAAGCAGTATGATAAAAGCATGACAAACACATACTGACTTCGGCTGCGCTGCCCTCAGCGGGCTACACTGTTCAAGCCGCAGCGGGCTGCGCCTATGACCCACAGAGTTTTGAACAATGTGGGCATTCAGACCTGGAAACACAGCATTCCGCACCCACAATGTTCAACCCGAACGATGTGAACATTTAACGTAGGACAGTTTCTTTTTGCACACTGATCAAATATAAAAAGTTATAATAATATTCTACACTGTTCACGCTGCACAATGTGCAACAGCGGCGGCGCTTCCCACTTTGATGTGAACACAAAAAAAGCAGGTTGAATTTAAAAAATTCAACCTGCTTGGTGGTTGCGGGGGCCGGATTTGAACCAACGACCTTCGGGTTATGAGCCCGACGAGCTACCAGACTGCTCCACCCCGCGATATTTACTTTTTTGCTTTTCAGCGGCTCTCGCTGACTGCTCAAGTATAATACCACAGAGCGGGTAGAATGTCAACCCTTTTTGAGAAAAATTTTCGTATTCTCCTGCCGCAGCTTTTAACGCACCATTGTCCGGTGCTGTGCGCGGTATTCGGTGGGGGTGATGCCGTACAGACGGCGGAAGGTTTTCAGGAAGCTGCTGTAATCCGGAAAGCCGCTTTCGGTGCAGGCATTCAGAACGGAAACGCCCTCTTCCAGCGCCTTGCGGCAGTGCTGCATCCGCAGATAGGTCAGGTAGTTGTGGATACTCTCCATGGTGCACTCCTTGAACGCACGGGAAAGGTGCTCCCGGCTGGCGTAAAGTTCCTGCGCCAGCTGCGCGGTGGTAAGGGTCGGGTCCTGATAATGGGTCTGAAGGTAGGCCACCGCGCGCGACCAGTACACTGGTGCTGCTGGGTGTTCTAATCCCTGACTGTTCCGGGTAAAGCAACGAATACGTTGCCCCCATTTCTCTGAAGATATCCTGCATCTGAGGAGAAATGAGGGCATTTTTTATCAAAAACTTGAGAGGAGTAAAAACTATGGAGATCTGCTCCCGTTTTACCGGCATGGAGCGCAAGGACGGCGCTTTCCTGCTGCATACTGATAACGCTGATGTCAAGGTCTGCTTTGTGACCGATGAGATCGTCCGCGTCCGCGCAAGCTTTGACCATGAGCTGGCAGAGGAGCCCTACGTCCTGATGACCACCGCATGGGAGGATCGGATAAAGCCACTCCCTGACGCAGCCCTTTACAGGTCTACACGCATCCACCACACGCCCGATTCTTACACCAAACGCGAACTTGTCGGGGCGGGGCCCCTCCATCTTGCTTACGCAAGACCGTTCGGTCGCTTAAAAGCCCCACTGGGGCTTTCATTGCTCCGCTTCGCTGCGCAAACGCGAACCTGTTCAACAAGGTGCAGGAAAAGCTGGCGAAAAATAAAAAGACCCCTGCCCGTCATAAGGCAGAGGAAAGCTATCTGCTCACCACCAAGCTGTACTGCGGTAAGTGCGGAGCGCTGATGTTCGGAGAAAGCGGTGTCAGCCACACCGGGAAAATGTATACCTATTACAAGTGTGCCGCAGCCAAGAAGAAAAAGACCTGCGATAAAAAGGCCGTGAGGAAACAGTGGCTGGAAGATCTGGTGATCAACGAAACCATGAAGCTGGTGGAAGATGACGCTTCCATGAATGCCATCATTGCCAAAGTCATGGAATTGCAAAATCAGGAAAGCACGGATTTGCCCATCTACGAAAAGCAGTTGAAAGAAACGGAAGTCGGCATCACCAATATGCTGAATGCCATCCAGATGGGCATTCTGACCAGCTCTACCAAGGAACGGCTGGAAGCTCTGGAAGATCAGCGAAAAGAACTGCAAGCCCGCATTGCAGAGGAACGGCTGGCTAAGCCAAAGATGAAAGAAGAGTTCGTGCGGTTTTGGCTGCTTCGCTTCCGCAAGCTGGATATGACCCAGCCGGAGCAGCGGCAGGCACTGGTGGATACCTTCATCAATGCCATCTATCTCTACGATGATAAGGTACTTATTACCTTTAATTATAAGGAAGGCACAGAGACGGTCGCTTTCGGGGAAGCTGTGAAAGCGGAGAAAAGTTCGGATATGAGTGCGCGAGGTGCACCACAACAACAAAATCCGAACTTTTTTCCAATAGGAGAAGGGTTCGGATTTTTTGTATTCTTTGGAAAACAGAACGAATCCCTTGCTTCCATCGAAAAACGTCCTAGACCTTATCACAAAAAAGCACGACAGACCACGGTAAGAGTGCCGTAAGGCGGAAAGGACACAAACATGAAGTACGATGCAAGAGCTTGTCATTTCAACATGGACACCAGCTGCGTGGAGCTGTTGCTCCGGGATGGCAGAAAGGTTTCTATCGACTGCACCGGGGTCGAGGATGCGCTGGATGTGACCATGGCGCAGAGGTCGGAGTTGGATTACCTCATCTACAATGATCCGCTGAGCTACGCGGATTTGATTCTGAATGGTAACCCGGAGGAATATTTGAAGAATGTGGTCGGAGGTCATGGATCAGAGGATTTATCGTTTAGAGATTAACTCGATATAAGGAACAAGCCCACAGGTCTGCCGTATTTTTATGCGGTCTATCCTGTGGGCTTGTTTGCTATTATCGACTCATGATTGAATTTGAAATTTCAAGCACGACCGTATCATGTTTATAGGTGGTAACAACCATCGGCAGGCCTCCAGCCTTCAAAACTTATGCAGACGTTTGATTTTCGTATCGTTTAAGCCAGAGGAAAAAGCCTATATTGAGCAGAATGCCCACTACGGTGGAGGTGGGTGCGGACAGACCGATCATAGTCAGGCTGGCATTAGGCTGGATGCTCATAATATATGCCATGGGAAGGCGCACCAGCAAAGTCTGCACCAGCCCCTGTACCATGACCCAGAGGGTTTTGTCGTTGCCATTGAAGTAACCTACCATGCTGAACAGGATGGCAGTGGCGATGGTCTCGGGCGCAAAGCCCTTGAGGTAGGCGTAGCCGTTGGCAATGACAGAGGCATCTGCCGTAAAAAGGCTGGAGAGAACGTCACCCTTGCACCACACCAATGCAAATACGACGCAGCCGAACACCAGACCGATGCCAATGCCGGTGAACATGGACTGCTCGGCGCGTTTTTTGTTGCCGGCACCCACGTTCTGCGACACAAAGGACGCCATGGACTGCATCAGAGAACTGGGGATCAGCATGGCAAAATTAACGATCTTGCACGCCACACCGTAGCCGGAAGATGCCTCCAGCCCCAACCGGTTGACGAAGGCGCAGAGCGCCAGAAAGGAAAGCTGGGTCAAAAACTCCTGCAAAGCCAGCGGCAGACCGATGCCCAGAAATTTTTTGCACTGGGGGTTCAGCTTGAAATCAGAGCGATGGATTTTGAAGGGCAGCTCCTTCTTCAGCAGCATTGCGATTGCACAGATTACGCTGACAGCTTGTGCTGCTACCGTAGCAATGGCGGCACCGGCAGCATCCAGATGAAAACCAGCCACCAGCACCAGATCGCCAATAACATTCACAATGCACGCCACCAGTACAAAGATCAGCGGAGAGCGGCTGTCGCCCAGACCGCGGAAAAGAGCCGAGAGCATATTATAGGCTACAATAAAGAAGATGCCGCTGCCGCAAATGCGCACATAGCTGGCGGTCAGGTCTAGGGCTTCGGCAGGAGCCTGCATCAGACTGGCAATAAACCGTGCAAAAAACACCAGCACCACGAACAGTGCAGCTGCCAGAAGGGTGAACACAACAGCTGCCCCGCCAATGACTTGCCCGATGTACTGCGGTCGTTTTTCGCCCAGATAGCGGGCAATGAGCACTGTGACGCCCATGGCAAGCTGGGTGACAACAAAGGTGACGAGATTGAGTACCTGGCTACCAGTAGAAACCGCAGACAAGCCTGAAGTGGAGCCAAAGCGCCCCACTACCAGAAGGTCTACTGCGCCGTAAGCGGCCTGCAGCACCAGCGCACCCAGAATGGGCAGCATGAAAAAAGCGAGCTTTGGCAAAATGCGGCCTTGGGTAAAATCGGTCTTATCGTTTTTCAAGAGAATCTTTCCTTTCGCGCATAATAGCATAGAATTTTTCCAGCGTTTGGATGGTGCACGCTGCATCCTCCTCGGAAATGCTGTCCAGATACGGGAGCAGTTGCGAGAAGTAGTCCGTATTGTACTTCTGGGAAAGCGCTTGCCCGCTCTCGGTGAGAAACAGATAGGTCACGCGGCCATCTTCAGCGGATACCTGTTTTCTCAGATACCCTTTGTGCTCCATCTCTTTTACGGTACGGGTCACACCGGGGCGGGGCAGATTCAGCGCATCGCTGAGATCAGAGAT
>OHPY01000215.1_pt1 | contig 12399 bp, 12 predicted proteins | sample 1577841 | NCBI WGS metagenome assembly OHPY01 (sample SAMEA3879523, study PRJEB24766) | human gut metagenome | biome: human-associated habitat; feature: feces | place: USA | collected 1985/1987 | reverse complement strand
ATTTGGCAGTTGTAACAGGGGTAGAGCATATTATTGAGGATAACTGTGTTTATAATCTGACAGCAGTGATTCTTCCGTATGAAGAAAAGTGGACAGGTCAGTGGCACTCTGTGATTCTGTACCATTCAAAGAATCATTTTGCACCTGAAGAAAAAAGGATGATTGAAAGCTTACATCTAAGAGCTATGGAAGGAATAGAAAGTTCTGAAGCTAAATGTGATGCAAAGTATGAGTTGTATAGCTGGAACGGATTTTGGTTTACAGTGTACTGCTGCTTTGAGCTTACATCCATTCGAGATCGTTCGATTTTTCAATCCTATATTGATGCGGTGATCGCAGTCGAGTGGAATCATGATGTGAACTATTATAGCAATATAATTGAATCACTAAGTAGAGATATTCACTGCTACTGCATCCAGACGAATACCTCCGAGTATGGAGACAGCCGAATCACAAAACCGTCTAAAACCGAAAATAAGGACATCCTGAGAATAAAAGGAGGAAGTAATGCAACAGCACATGTTGGAACTATTGATTTGGAACAGCTTCGGGAATTCCAAATGAAAGCATACAGTGGTCAAAAAGAAGATAAAACTTTCAAACCGACTCCGCCAGACTTTGACTATAAAGGAGCATATGAGCGTCGGAAAGGAACGATGTTTGAATGCTTTTGTGCGAAGAAAAAAGCAGATTAAATTTTCTGTTTGTAGCAGATCTGTAGCAAATTGCATCAATTTAACGAATTATCGCTCTAAAAAACGAAAAGCCATCATGCATCACACGCAGGGGGTCTGGGGTTCGGGTGCCTTTTTGCTCCCGGGATGCTTGCGCTTGCGCAACAGTCCGGGAAACAGGCAAAGACAGGAAAACCGCGCAGATCACGTTCAATAAACAAAGAAATGGCTGCTGCACCGGGAAGAAACCCTGTGCAGCAGCCATTTTTATTATGGTATAAGATCAGTCCTTCTTCTCGGCGGTGCGGGCAAAGAAGTTGGCGAGGACGGCGCCGGAAATGTTATGCCACACCGAGAACACAGCGCCGGGGATGGTTGCCAGCGGATACTGTGCAAAGTGGGCAGCGGCCAGAGAGGTGGCCAGACCGGAGTTCTGCATACCGACCTCGATGGAGATCGCGCGGCACTTGGTGGAATCCAGCTTCAGCAGCTTGCCCACACCGAAGCCGGTGAGGTAGCCCAGCAGGTTGTGCAGGATGACTACGGCAAGGATCAGCAGGCCGCTGGTCATGATCTTGGCGGAGTTTGCAGAAACAACGGCGCAGATGATGAGCACGATGGCGGTGGTGGAGACCAGCGGCAGCACGCGGACGGCGTTCTGAGTGAAGGCGTGGAAGAAGTGGTTGACCACAAAGCCCAGTGCGATGGGCACCAGCACTACTTTGACGATGGACAGGAACATATTTACAGGGTTCACATCCACGCGCTGGCCGGCATACAGCAGGGTGAGCAGGGGAGTCAGGATGGGGGCCAGCACGGTGGAAACGGCAGTCATACCAACGGACAGTGCAACGTCGCCCTTGGACAGATAGGTCATCACGTTAGAGGAGGTGCCGCCGGGGCAGGTGCCCACAAGGATGACGCCGATAGCCAGCTCGGTGGGCAGGTGGAACAGCTGCGTCAGCGCCCATGCAAGGAAGGGCATCAGGGTGAACTGCGCAATGCAGCCGATGATCACATCCTTCGGGCGGCTGAACACCACCTTGAAGTCCTCCGGCTTCAGGGTAAGACCCATGCCGAACATGACGATGCCCAGCAGGGTGTTGACCCATGCGGTCTTTACTACACTGAAGGTGCCGGGGAACAGCAGAGACAGTGCCGCCACCACAATGACGATGGCGGCCATGTACTTGCCCACAAAGTCGCTTACTTTTTCCAATGTTTTCATGATAAACTCTCCTTTTTCCTGAACACTTATTTTTGCGGATGTAAAGGCAATGAAACATCCGGAAAATGGCTTTCCCGCAAACAAAAACGCCTTTGCCCCTTACGGTTCGTAAGAGACAAAGGCGTATAAACTCCTCTGCGGTACCACTCTTATTGCCGGTGCAAAGCCCGGCCCCTCAGTGCGCATCCAACAATGCGCGGCCCGTGATAACGGGGGCCTGCCGTTCCCGCTTACTGGGGCGGATCCACCGCCCATTCAGCCGGAAAGCTCGGAGAGGATCTTCCCACGGACGCCCTGCACTGCCTTGCACCAGCCGGCAGCTCTCTGCAGCATTCTTTCCGGGTACTCTTTCTCGTCATAGCCGAATATTTCACTGCCACGGAGTATACTCCCTCAGGGGACTGAAGTCAAGGGATATGACCCGTCTGTTTTTTCATCTGGTTCATATCATGAATGAAAGCAGCTCATGTGATGACTGCCTCGGCCAGCTTTGCCGGGCGTGGATCCTTTATAAAAAAGTGAAGTGACCGCTGGCCACTTCACCTTTTTGTGTCTCGTGTATTTTTGCTGTTACAGGATGCGCACCCGGATGACGGCGGGGATGCTGCTCAGCTTCTCGCTCAGGCGGGCATCCACGGCACCGGTGGCGTCCAGCATGGTGTAGGCCATGTTCTTTTTGCTCTTGTTCACCATGTTTTCGATGTTCAGACCCGCCTCGGTGGTCAGGGCGGTGATCTGACTGATCATGCCCGGCTCGTTCTTGTGGATGATGCAGATGCGCTTGCCGCCGGCACGGGGCTGGTGCACCTCCGGCATGTTCACCGCGCAGGTAATCGCTCAGCTCCTGCGCCGCCATGACGGCGCAGTTGTCCTCGGCTTCCGGGGTGGAAGCGCCAAGGTGCGGGGTGCACACGATGCCGGGACGGCCCAGAATGTCTTCGGAGGGGAAGTCGGTCATGTAGCCGGACACCTTGCCGCTGTCCATGGCCTCCAGCAGGGCGGCGGTGTTCACCAGCTCGCCGCGGGCGTAGTTCAAAATCTTGACGCCATCCTTGCACAAAGCAAGGGTCTGGGCGTTGATGGTGTCCCTAGTGGTGGGCAGGTAGGGCACATGGATGGTGATGTAGTCGCACAGGGGCAGCATATCGTTCAGGTTTACGCAGTGGTGCACCTGACTGCTCAGGTTCCATGCAGCTTCAATGGAGATGTAGGGGTCGTAGCCGTAGACTTCCATGCCCAGCTCGATGGCGCAGTTTGCCACCCGGGAGCCGATGGCACCCAGACCGATGACACCAAGGGTCTTGCCCTTGATCTCGTTGCCCACGAACTGCTTTTTGCCCTTTTCCACGCTCTTGGCCATGGCCGGGTCACCGGCCAGACCCTGACACCACTGGGCGGCGGCGGCCACGTTGCGGCTGCCTGCAATGAGCATGCCGATGACCAGCTCTGCCACGGCGTTGGCGTTGGCACCCGGGGTGTTGAACACCACGATGCCCTGCTCGCTGCAGCGCTCCAGCGGGATGTTGTTCACACCCGCACCGGCGCGGGCGATAGCCAGCAGATTGTCGTTGAAGGTGGTGTTCAAAAGGTCGGCGCTGCGCACCAGAATACCGTCCGGGGCATCGGCATCCACCGTGACATCGAACTGGTTCTTGGGCAGCTTTGCCAGCCCCACCGGGCTGATGGCGTTGAGCGTTTTGATGGTGTACATATCTGAAACCCCTCTTTATGCATTCTCTTTGCGGAACTTCTCCATGAAGTCCACCAGCTTGTCCACGCCCTCGGCAGGCATGGCGTTGTAAATGGAAGCACGCATACCGCCTACCAGACGGTGACCCTTCAGGTTCACAAAGCCCGCCTCGGCGGCTTCGGCGCAGAACTTTTTGTCCATGTCCGGGTTGGGGCTGGTGAAGGTGACGTTCATGGTGCTGCGGTAGCGGTGCTCCACAGGGTTCGTGAAGAACTCCTGCCCGTCCAGATAGTCGTACAGCACCTTGGCCTTGGCTTCGTTGATCTTCTGCATATTGGCCAGACCGCCGATATCGTTTTCCAGATACTTGAGCACCAGACCGGTCATGTAGATGCACCAGCAGGGGGGCGTGTTGTACATGCTGTCCTTGGCCAGCAGGGTGGTGTAGTTCATCATGGTGGGCACGTTATCTGCGGCGTGACCCAGCAGGTCATCCCGGATGATGGCAATGGCCATACCGGCGGGGGCTACGTTCTTCTGCACGCCAAAGTAGATGCAGCCGTACTTGCTGACATCTACGGGCTTGGAAAGGATCATGGAGCTCATATCTGCCACCAGCGGCACGCCCTCCACCTGCGGCAGCTCCACATACTGGGTGCCGAAGATGGTGTTGTTCTGGCAGATGTGGATGTAGCTGGCGTCCTTATCGTAGTCGATAGCGTTTACATCCGGGATATAAGTGAAATTTTTATCCTTACTGGACGCCACGATCTTGGCCTCGCCGAACTTGGCGGCCTCCTTGGCAGCCAGACCCGAGAAGTTGCCGGACACGATGTAGTCTGCCTTGCCGGTGGTCATAAAGTTCAGCGGCACCATGGCGAACTGCTGGGTGGCGCCGCCCTGAAAGAAGCCCACCTTGTAGTTATCGGGAATGTTCATCACCCGGCGCAGGGAAGCCTCGGTGTCCTTGATGATGGCATCGAACCACTTGCTGCGGTGGCTCATCTCCATCACGCTCTGACCACTGTCGCCGTATTCCAGCAGCTCGGCCTGTGCCTGCCGCAGCACCTTTTCGGGCAGCATGCTGGGGCCTGCGCTGAAGTTATATACTCGTGCCATAATGAACCTCTCCTTTTCCTGTGATACACCTATTACGCAGCACCGCCGTTTTTGCGGTGCGTTTGTTGCTTTCCGTAGCCGTAGTATACCGGTTTTCCCATGCTGAAAACAAGAGCATCTTTGCACAAAGATATGGCCCCTGCACCCCGCCTGAGGGCACAAAGCATACAAATGTACGCCGTGCGGAGACAAAATATAAGACAAATGTAAAAGATATGTGCTATCCCTTGGTTTCATGCGGATTTTCCACTCTTGCGCCTTTGGCAGAAATGCGGTATACTGGAAATACTAAGACAAATGTAAAAGAAAAACGAAGCCCAAACTGTGAAAGTGCGTTTGGAGCGGCCCGCAGGCCGCGACAAACGCGAAATTATAAATAATTTTTCCGCTGATTATGGCTAGAGCGCAGCGGAAGCCATTTCAAATCGTCCCGCCTGCGGCGCAGCCCGCCTCCTCCTCTTCCACCATCCGCTCATAGTCGGCGGTAAAAAGGCGCTGGGGCAAAGCGCTCGTCATGGCAAGGGCGGCGTTCCACTGCTCCTCGTCACTCAGCTCCCCGCTCACCGGCGGAAAGTGCGCCAGAATGGCGTCCAGCTCCTGCTGCACCCGCTTTGCCACCCAGATGCCGCGGTCGGTCAGGTAAATTTTACCGTAGTACTCCTTTACGATCATGCCCTGCTCCATGAGCAGGTTCAAAATGCGCACCACCGAGGGTTTTGTCACCCCCAGCTTTTCCGCAATGCTGCGGGAGCTGATGTCCAGATGGGTGCGGCTTACCTCGTAGATGGCCAGCAGATAGCGCAGATGCGCTGCGGTCAGCTGCATACCGGTCACTCTCCTTTTTACGCGCCGGGGCCTGCCCGGTGTTATCATAAGCTAACTTTATTTCACTTAAAAAAGGAGCGCGAGCCGAGAGTTTCAGCCCGCGCTCCTTTGCGGTTCAGTGCTTATTAGTTCAATGCTCAGTGGCAGCCCTTGCAGTGGCTGCAATCGCCGCCGCAGCTGCAGCCGCCGCCGTGCTTGTGGGTGTGCCATACGACCCAGCCCAGAGCGCCGAACACCAGCGCTGCCACGATGATGGTGGGCAGATTAAAGTTTGTAGCAATAAATTCCATCATACAGCATACACCCTTTCGTTTCTATCAGATACGGGAAGTATCCAGCTTTACTTCGTTGTTGTCGGCGTACTTGTTGGGGCGCACCATCAGGTAAATAAACGCTGCCAGCACCACAACAGCCACCACGGTGAACAGGCCAAAGTGCACCTCGCCGGTGATAAGGCCGCCCAGCTGATACACCACCAGTGCAGCGCAGTAAGCCAGTGCGCACATATAGCCGATGGCAAAGGCCGTCCACTTGCCGTTGTTCATCTCGCGCTTGATGGCACCCATCGCAGCAAAGCAGGGGGCGCACAGCAGGTTGAAGATCATGAAGGCGTAAGCGGACAGAGCGGTGTAGTCCTGTGCGACCGCTGCCCAGATCTCGTCGCCGTTCTCGGAAAGCTCGCCGCCGAAGTGGTACAGCACACCGAAGGTGCTAACCACGTTCTCCTTGGCGATCAGGCCGGAGACGGAAGCGACGGTTGCACGCCAGTTGCCGAAGCCCAGAGGTGCAAAGATCCATGCGACCTTGGTAGCGATAGCAGCCAGCACGGAGTTGTCCTGATCCTCGACCATACCGAAGGCACCGTTCTCGAAGCCGAAGCCCTGCATAAACCACAGCACAACGGTAGCGAGCAAAATCACAGAGCCTGCGCGCTTGATGAAGGACCAGCCGCGCTCCCAAGTTGCCCGCAGCACGTTGCCCCATGCGGGCACATGGTAGGCGGGCAGCTCCATGACGAAGGGGGCGGGGTCGCCCGCAAAGGCCTTGGTCTTTTTCAGCATGATGCCGGAGCAGATGATGGCTGCCATGCCGATGAAGTAGGCAGACACTGCCACCAGCGAGGAGCCGCCGAACATTGCACCGGCGATCAGGCCGATGATGGGCATTTTTGCGCCGCAGGGGATGAAGCAGGTGGTCATGATGGTCATGCGGCGGTCACGCTCGTTCTCGATGGTACGGCTGGCCATAACGCCCGGCACGCCGCAGCCGGTGCCCACCAGCACCGGGATGAAGCTCTTGCCGGAAAGGCCGAACTTGCGGAAGATACGGTCCATGATAAAGGCCACGCGGGACATATAGCCCACGTCCTCAAGGATAGCCAGGAAGATGAACAGGATCAGCATCTGCGGCACGAATCCAAGAACAGCTCCAACACCGGCAACGATACCATCAAGGATCAGGCTCTGCAGCCATCCGGCACAGCCAACGCTGGTCAGGAATCCCTCAATCGCTGGCGGTACGATCTCGCCAAACAGCACATCGTTGGTCCAGTCGGTGGCAAAGGTGCCGATGGCCCAGCCGCCGTCCGCAATGGAGGTGCCCATGGACAGGGAGTACATCAGGTACATCACCACTGCAAAGATGGGCAGTGCCAGCACGCGGTTGGTAACGATCCGGTCGATCTTATCGGAAACGGTCAGGTGCTCCACGCGGGCCTTCTTCTTGACAGCCTTGCCCACCACGGTGTTGATGTAGGCGTAGCGCTGGTTGGTGATGATGCTCTCGGCGTCATCGTCCATCTCTTTTTCGCAGTCCTGAATGTGCTCGTCGATGTGGTCCACCAGTGCCTTGTCGAGCCCCAGCTCTGCCAGCACCTTCTCGTCCCGCTCGAACAGCTTTACCGCGTACCAGCGCAGGAAACGGTCATCCACCTTGCCCTGAATGCTCTCCTCGATGTGGGCAATGGCGTGCTCCACACTGCCGGTGAACACATGGGGCAGCTCGCCGGTCTTGGCGGCCTTGGCAGCGGCTACCGCAGCCTTGGCGGCGGCCTCGGTGCCCTCGCCCTTCAACGCGCTGATCTCCACTGCCTGACAGCCCAGCTCTGCGCTCAGCTTCTTCAGGTCGATGGTGTCGCCGTTCTTGCGCACCAGATCGATCATGTTCACAGCCATGACCACCGGGATGCCCAGCTCGATCAGCTGGGTGGTCAGGTAGAGGTTGCGCTCGATGTTGGTGCCGTCGATGATGTTCAGGATGGCGTCGGGCTTCTCCTTCACAAGGTAAGTACGGGAGACCACCTCTTCCAGCGTGTAGGGGGACAGCGAGTAGATGCCGGGCAGATCCTGAATGACAACGTCCTTGTCGCCCTTCAGTTTGCCTTCCTTTTTTTCCACGGTCACGCCGGGCCAGTTGCCCACATACTGGTTGGAGCCGGTCAGGTTGTTGAACAGGGTCGTTTTGCCGCAGTTCGGGTTGCCGGCCAGTGCAATTTTAATGCTCATTGCGGATACCTTTCCTCCCTTTGGTCTTATCAGACTACTTCGATCATCTCAGCGTCCGCCTTGCGCACGCTCAGCTCGTAGTTGCGCACGGTCAGCTCCATGGGGTCGCCCAGCGGCGCCACCTTGCGCACATAGATCTGCACCCCCTTGGTGATGCCCATATCCATGATGCGGCGCTTCACCGGGCCTTCGCCGTGCAGCCGTGCCACGGTGGCGGTCTCGCCCACCTTTACGTCTTTCAGTGTTTTCATCGTACTCGTTCCTCCCTTGCAGTATTTCATGCAGCACCGGGAAGGCGCTGCTCAGGACACCATGATGCGGCTTGCCATGGTCTTATCCAGTGCCAGCCGGCTCTGCTTGACCTGCACGATCAGGTTGCCCGCGATCTCGTTGACCACGGTCACCTCGCTGCCAACCACGAACCCCAGCTCGGCCAGATGCAGCCGCACCTCGTCCTTGCCGCTGATCCTGCGGATGGTGACGGTCTCGCCTGCTTTTGTCATCGTCAAAGGCATCATCGCTGTGCTCCCCTTCCATAAAAATGATGTGATGCTGCGGTGGTTAGTCAGCCGTAACTATCAGCGTAGATAGTTTACTGCTGCTAACCAAGCTTGTCAATAGATTTTTCATATCTCGTAGTTAGTTTATATGAACAAACAAATTTTATGCCGGAACCGGCCCACATTTTTATCAAAATCATCAATGACTAACTCTATTTCTTGAGCTAAAGTTAGCCAATGTTTACATTTTCAGAGGGTCGTTTTGCCATTTTATAGGGCAGGGTGACGGAGAAGCACGACCGCCCGGCGCAGGGGTCAAAACTGCACCGGGCGGTCATGTGTAAAAAGGAGGATCGCTCTCTCCTGTGTCGGAAGCATAGGAGAGTTGCCAGGATAAAAGAGAGTATTTGAAAAGAGAATATCAATTTTTCAGGCGGCGACTGCCAGCTTTAAAATGGGCGTGCCGCTGTGGAACAGCCGCAGGTACACCGCCGTGCACTTGGCCAGCTGGTCAAAGTGCTGCCGGGCTGCGGCGGGGTCGCCGTAGGACTTCCAGCACCCGCAGCAGGTAAAGCACTTGCCCCGGTGGCGGATAAAGCCCACCACATCCTCCAGCGGATAGCCCAGAAATACCCCGATCTCGTGGGGGAAATCCGCCGCCTCCGCCGCGCAGCACAGCCGCAGGCTGAGCTGGTCCAGCAGCGCGTTGCAGTCCGCGGCATCTTCCGGCAGACGGTAGCCCTCCCGGGCTAAAAAGCCGCGCACAGCGGCATCTGCCAGCACCGTTTGCAGCTTGGCGGCGCGGTAGACGTACACCAGATACTGCCGGGTAGCGATGCACCCCCGCAGCACCCGCACCTGCAGGCCCTTGGGGTTCAGCTGGGCGTTCCAGCCCGCCACCCGCCGGGCAAGGTCGGCACGGTTTCGCGTTTCGTAGCGGAACAGCCCCGCAGGCTTCAGCCCCGCCAGTACCGGGGCACATTGTTCGATCATTACGGTCTCAAAATCACGCTCCATGGCGGTTCTCCTTTGGCGGCGGTGTCGGGGTCAGTGTGCCCCGGATGCCGGGCGGTTATAAGTAAGACGTAGCTAACCGCCACCCCAAAAAAGAAGCAGCACACCCGGTCTGCGGGCGCTGCCGGTGGGGTCTCACATGGTTAGTCGCTTCTAACGCCAGTAGTGTACCACAACGCAGCGGGCTGTGTCAAGCCTTTCCGGCAAAAAAGTTATTTATGGCAAACCACACCCGCGCTACCCTTCCGGCGGCGGTTATGATATAATGGGGTATTATCGGGTCTGCCCCTTGGGGCGCACCCTGCCAAGGAGGCCAAACCCATGCCCACACCCATCACCGCGTCTACCCTGTCTGCGCTGCTGAGCGCCGCGCTGGCGCAAAAGCCCACCCGTCCGCTGGTGCTGGCGCTGGACGGCCGCTGCGGCAGCGGCAAGACCACCCTTGCCAACGCGCTGGCGGCGCAGCTGCCCGGCTGCACCCTGCTGCGCACGGATGATTTCTACCTGCCGCCCGCCCGGCGCAGCCCGGACTGGGCGCACACTCCCTGCGCCAACATGGACCTTACCCGTCTGCGGGACGAAGCCCTGCGCCCTGCCTACGCGGGACAGCCCGTAGCCTACCGGGCGTACAGCTGTCGGCAGGGGGCTTATCTGCCCCCGGCACAGCTGCCCGCGCAGCCGCTGGTGATCCCACTGCTGCGCCCCTACGAGACGCTGCGGGTGTTCGTGACCTGCACCAAGGCCGAGCAGACCCGGCGCTTACAGGCACGGGAGGGCGCACGCTACGCGGATTTTGCCGCCCGGTGGGTGCCGCTGGAGGAGGGCTATTTTGCGCAGTACGGCGTTGCCGAAACCGCGGATTTTGTGGTGGAGACCACTAAATAAAGCAAAAGCCGGACAGTCCATTGGCTGTCCGGCTTTTGGTTTTGCTTGATTTACAGGCTGTTACTTATTCTTGTACATATCCTGATAGTAGTTCTGGTAGTCGCCGCTGGTGACGTGGTTCATCCACTCCTCGTGGTTCAGGTACCAGTCAATGGTCAGCACGATGCCCTTCTCAAAGGGAGTTTCGGGGTACCAACCCAGATCGTTCTTGATCTTGGTGGGGTCGATGCCGTAGCGGCGGTCGTGACCCAGACGGTCGGCGACGTGCTTGATCAGCTCCTCGCTGATGCCCTCGTCCTGCAGACGGTCGTGCAGCTGGTTGATGATGGTCTTGACGATGAAGATGTTGGGGCGCTCGTTGTGGCCGCCCACGTTGTACACCTCGCCGATCTTGCCGCCGTTTGCCACCATATCAATGGCCTTGCAGTGATCCTCCACATACAGCCAGTCGCGGATCTGCATACCGTCGCCGTAGACGGGCAGCTGCTTGTGGTGCTTGACGTTGTTGATCATCAGGGGGATCAGCTTTTCAGGGAACTGATAGGGACCGTAGTTGTTGGAGCAGCGGGTGATGTTCACCGGCATGCCGTAGGTGTCGTGGAAGGCCATGACGAACATATCGGCGCTGGCCTTGGAGGAGGAGTAGGGGCTGTGGGGGCACAGGGGCGTGGTCTCCATAAAGAAGCCGTCTGCGCCCAGAGCGCCGTACACCTCATCGGTGGACACCTGCAGGTACTTCTTGCCCTCTTTCCAAGTCTTGGCATCGGCGTCGTACCATGCCTCCTTGGCGCGCTGCAGCAGGTTGACGGTGCCCATCACGTTGCTCTGCACAAAGATCTCGGGGTTCTTGATGGAGCGGTCCACATGGCTCTCGGCGGCAAAGTTGATGACGTAGTCAAAATCGTACTTTGCAAACAGGCTCTCCACCAGCTCCTTGTCGCAGATGTCGCCCTGCACGAACACATGGCGGGGGTCACCCTCCACGTCCTTCAGGTTCTCCAGATTGCCGGCATAGGTCAGCTTATCCAGATTGACCAGCAGGATCTCCGGGTATTTCTTGAGCATATAGTGCACAAAGTTGGAACCGATAAAACCGGCACAGCCGGTGATCAGATAGGTTTTCATAGGTCAGTATCCTCTTTATTTATTTGTTGTTGTTCCCGGACTGCGGGCGGGCTGCGGCGCGGGCGCGTTCCTCCTCGGCGCAGCAGTGCTTTGCCACAAGGTAGAGGTTCTTGTTCATGCTGTTCATGGTCTTGCCCATGGCCTTGGTGTATGCTTCCAGCCCTTTGTTCATGCTGTGAAGCTCCTCATAGGTGGCTTGGGTGTACCGTGCCAGACCCGCGCTCATGTTGCTGAGCTCCTTGTGAGTGGCCTCGGTATGCTCCACCAGCTCCGCAAAGGCGTACAGCACCCATGCAAGAAACATCTGCAAGACCCAGAACACCACGGCGACCACCAGCCCCAGCACGATGGCTGAAAACCGACTGAAGGGCTTCAGCATTTCATGGACCGCGCCGCACAGCATGGATGCAAGCACAAAGGCCAGCACACACTGCACCTTTGCAAGGATCTTTAATATCTTGACAGATCTGCCAAAAATCGCATCAAACATGATACATCCTCAGTTCTTCCGCAGGGGGGATTTTCAGTTTTTTTCAGCCCTTCATGCCGTTTTCGCCGTCCCAGTGGGCGAAGAAACAGGCCAGAGCATCCTTCCAGTCGCGGACATCGTTGCCCACGGTGCAGCGCAGCATCCGGTTGTCCAGTGCGCTCCACTTGGGGCGGTCGGCGCTGTCCGGGTGCTTTGCCTTGTACTCCTCGCTGGTGCAGGGGGCTACGGTAGCATCTACGCCGGAAAGGCGGATGATCTCGGCAGCAAAATCGTACCACGAGCAGATGCCCTCGCCGGTGCAGTGGTAGACACCGTAGTCGTGGCTCACCGCCAGTTTGAGGATGT
>OHPY01000212.1_pt1 | contig 12417 bp, 9 predicted proteins | sample 1577841 | NCBI WGS metagenome assembly OHPY01 (sample SAMEA3879523, study PRJEB24766) | human gut metagenome | biome: human-associated habitat; feature: feces | place: USA | collected 1985/1987 | reverse complement strand
GACTATGAACCTGGAGCAAGTCAAACCATAGGCGGATCTACTACAAGTCCTTATACTGTACCTGAAAATGAAGATGAGTGCATGTTGTATGCCATTATCAGCATCGCGGCATCAAGGCACATCCCTATTACTTATAGAGAATCTGACGGTAGTGGCGGCTACAAGAAAAGTACAAAGACAATCGGTCGTAATGGATTCACGGCTACACAAGCTTACAATTATGTAAAGAGTATGGCTACCGGTCAGGATTGGACTCCGTGTGATGTTGATGGCAATCCTATCGAAGGCGCAGAAACATACAACTATACAGGAGGTGCAATGGCTCCATCTGTGGCAAGGAGCATTGGGGAAAAGTCTGGAATCTTGCAGGGAACCCAAATGCACTTTAACAGCTATAACGAGTTAAAGACTTATATAAGCACTGCTGAGTTCAAAAACAACCATCCAAGCGGCAGCTATATTATCAGCAGCGACTCTGGAGAACACGCTGTTATTGGGAAGGGTGTAGACCGCAAAGGCAATATAATATATTCAGATGCAAAAAATAGTAGATCTAAATTCAAAGATTCAGAGAAGACAGGGAGTTGGACATTAATATTCTAATCTGGATCGTTAATAAATGCCCCAGTTCATATGAAAGGAACAACGGAAAACAATCATTAATACCTTTAATAAAGATGAAAAATACAGGTGTAAGAAAAGTATTGTTCGCATTTCTTTGGCTGACAGCAGCCATTCAGGTATTTGCAGATAAAACATTTAGTGAGAACGGTTTCACTTATACAATAATGGAAGATAGCTGTTCACTGTCACTGGTAAGTTATCAGGCAACGGCAAAGACCGACTTCACCCTCCCTCTTCACATTCCTGCATCTGTCACACATGAAGGTAAGACTTATCCTGTAAAACGAATTGAATCAAATGCATTCAAGGGGGTTACAGCAGTACAATCAATTATAGTAGAAGAAGGTATAGAAACAATCCTTGACTATGCCTTTGAATGTTGCACTAACCTGAGATCAATATCTATCCCTGCTTCGGCAGAAGGTATAGGCAAGGGACTCTTTGGCAGTTGTTACAATCTTACGTCTGTAGTAGTGGCAGCAGACAATGAAATCTACGATTCACGCGAAGGCTCAAATGCCATCATTGACTACAATGACGAGCTTGTGGTTGCATGCTCCGCAACCACGATACCTTCATCCGTAAAGTCTATCGGAGACTTTGCCTTCTACCGTTGCAACACGATGGAGCACTTGGTTATTCCGGAAGGCGTGGAGTGCATTGGCAACGACGTGTTTTTCGCTTGCAGCAGCCTCAAGTCTGTCCGTTTACCGGAATCACTTACAGAGATTGGAGCCAATGTGTTCTGTGGCTGTAACTCGCTCACGTCAATCGTTATTCCTAAAAACGTGACAAAGATAGGAAACGGCAATATTTTCACATACTGCAACAACCTTACTTCCATAATCGTGGATAATGACAATCAAAACTTCGACTCACGATCCAACTGCAACGGCATAATAAGAAAGTCCGACTCCGAATTGATTGCCACATGCCGGACAACAACCATTGGCAATGACATAAATGCCCTTGGAGACTACTGCTTTGATGGGACAACTATCCACTTCATTCATATTCCCGAGTCCGTGGTGGAAATATCCGAATATGCGTTTGGGGGATGTAACGAGATTGACAAGATTACAGTTGCGCCCGGCAATCAGAAATACACATCCCCAAAAGGTTCCAATGCGATACTGAGCAAGGACGGCAAGACCCTCTTGTTGGGCTGCCGCACCACAGTCATTCCTGAGGGCGTGGAAGCAATAGGGGACAGAGCCTTCTTTGGCAGATACTCAAAAACTGTCCTGCGCATACCGGAGAACGTGAAATCAATAGGCATGGACGCTTTCGCCCGTTGTAATGCCATATTCGAGGCCATACTGCCCAAGTCATTGCAAGAAATTGGCGGGTTTGCTTTCCAAAACTGTGCCAACCTTTCAGTGGTACAGCTTTTGGCTCCTATAACAATAAGTGACTACACATTCGCTTATTGCTACAGCCTATCGACGGTAAGTCTTCCTGAAGGCCTTGAGGGAATCGGCTGTCGCGCATTCTATGACTGCAAAAGCCTGAAACATATAACGATACCCTCATCTGCCATTAAGATAGAGAAAAACGCATTTGAGAATTGCCCTGTCTCTGAAAAGGAATGAAATACATACACATACCCACATTCATTATTTTCGGAGTAAGCATCTTCTGCATTTCCACCGCACATTTTGAGCTTGCAAACGCTATTCAATATTGTTGGACAGGTACATTTGTGATACTGATTCTGACATACAGCCTCTCAATGGCGTGTATGGGCAAGCGCATTATGCTACCAAAGGACAAAATTATGAAGACGGTATGTGTACTTGGCATTATAGAAATACTATATTCCATCATACAGTTATTTGGATTTGTTCCCAACAACTTCCATTATGCTTACTTCTCAGGAAGCTTGAACAATCCTGCCATATTCGGAATGCTCCTTTCGTTCTGTACCCCTATTGCTGTATATTATGCAGTCAGAACTGTTGGCGCAGAGCAAATGACATGGAAAGCTATGGCTATGGCCTTTGGTGTGTTTGTCATCCTTTCAGACTCACGGACAGCTATTTTGGCTTCTATATGCGGCATAGCTATTATCCTGAGGATGGAAGTAAATCCATTAAGAAAGTTCATCTGCGACAGACGATACAGGCTCATTGGGATAACGTGCGTAATCATCGCCTTAATTGCCTTATACGTATATAAACGTTATTCCGCAGACGGACGAGTGCTTATATGGATGGTAAGCATGGAGATGATAAAGGATAAGCCATGGTTTGGTTGGGGATTTGATGGATATGTAGCCCAATACATGAACTATCAGGCAGACTACTTAACCGCTCATCCAGACTCCCCTTTTGTATTACTTGCTGATGAGACACAGAACCCATTCAACGAATTCCTGCACGTTGCCCTCATATACGGAATTCCATGCGCGGTTGCATTTGTGTTCGTCACCCTTTGGACTATATGGCATATCTATGCAAAAGTGAAGGAGCACAAGAGTGTCTTATTATGCACTGTATGTGTGCTTGTCGTATGGTTCATGTTCAGCTATCCTCTCAACATACCATTCGTATGGCTAATAATCCTTTTCATGTTCTTATCGACAATTACTCGAACTGTCAAGCCGCCAATGCCCAAACTATGTATGACACTTGTGCAGACAACCGGATTCGCTTGTATGTATTCATTGTACGTCACAGGAGCACATGACATCCGTAAACTGTGCCTTCAGGAACGTGCCACAAACCATTGTGATGAGGAAATCATGAAAGAATATGAAGAAATATACAAGGAATATTATGATGACTACATGTTCATATACAACTATGGAGCCTTGCTTCATCTTCGCGGTGAATATAAGAAGAGCCTTGAGGTGCTCAATGCAGGGAAAAAGTACCTATCAGACTATAACATGATGCTACTGATTGGTGACGACTACCAGAAACTGAAGCAATACGACCTTGCCATAGCCAGTTACAAACGGGCGGGCGAAATGATTCCGAGCCGATATCTACCTCTATATTATCGTATGGAATTATACCTTGAAACGGGCGATATGGAGAAAGCGTACGAGATAGCAAACATGATTATCAACAAGAAAAACAAAATAAAGGAATCCAAATTAAACCAACAAATCATAAACAAAGCAAAGGAATGCCTGAACTATTAATACGATGAAAAGAAATCTATACAAGTTGACGATAGGAGCATGTATGTTTATCGCCATACTTATGTCCACTTCGTGCAATAAACGCCTGAAACATGCCATTGCCATTGCTAGAGACAATAGCTCTGAGCTTAAAGTTGTACTGAAGCACTTTGAAAGCGACCCCAATCCTTTGAAGTACAAAGCTGCAAAGTTCCTAATTGAAAACATGCCTAGCCAGTTTCAGATAGAGGGTAACACGGTAGACATTATAGACTCCATCTATGTGAGAACTGGCAATGTAAGCCTTAATGTACGTACCAAGTACTTCGAAGACTCAATGCAAGGTATCCTCCCCGACAATTTTGATGCCACATATGACATCTCAACAATAAAAGCAGAATACCTTATCAAAGCCATAGATAACGCTTGCGACGCGTGGAGCAGCTCAACATGGCATGAGGATTTTGACGAGTCGATATTCTTTGAATATGTATTGCCATACAGGTTGTCGCATGAGCCTAGAACAGACTGGCATGCCACAATCAATGAAGAATACCCGCTCTTATCACAAAACGTTGTAATGTCAAGGCGCGGCCTACAGTTCGAGGCAGAACATGACAAAACCGTTTCGTGTGTGACAAAGGAATATGTAGGAGCATCAAGTGGCAAGGCAGAAATGATGCTTCCTGAAATATCATCTATATCATTCGTTGTAAACACAGAGCGACACACACAGAAACGTCTTATCATGAAGTATGCTTCCATTGCCCAAAACCTTAGCACCACAATCAGTATCAACGGCGTAAAGGTGGAGAATGTACACCTTGTACCGACACGCAACAGTGAGTCCTTCACAGAGAAATGGTTCAACTTCCCCATTCCTTTCAAGAAAGGAAAGAATGTAATCACTATCTCCTCCCCCACAGATACTCTCTGCATAGACTATATACAGTTGGGAGCTTTGGAGGAATTCAGCCACGATGACATCCGTGACTTCTCTGCAGACTATTATAATATCGTAAATGCCAAGTCACGGCTGTTCATCACTTATGACACAGCGCATGCAGCAAAGACGAAGACCGTCTGCCTCAAGAAGCATTCAAAGACAGATAGCACACAACTTCTTCGTTTGGATTACGCTGGCTATCCTTTGTGGAGAATAGGATATTACAGGAACGACTCTGTCGACATGTGCCTTAAGATAGAGTTTGGCTTACAAAACACACTGTCACCCAATACCCCAGTAACGTCTGCCAAGTACATCAAGCGACCATTCGACCAATGGCTATTCATACCTGTAGGAGACAACAAATACAGAATCATGAACAAGCATACAGGGCTATTCCTCGATTTCAAAAAGGATTCCGTCTCTAATGGAGACATCCTCATTCAGAATAAGTACACAGGCAAGGAGTCACAAGTATGGGAACTCCACAGACAAGGTAAAAAAACATATGCAGACCTGTATTACAAAGTACACTCCGCAATGTCGGAGGCAATGCGTGTCTTCGACCTAACTCACCAGTTTGAGTATTACATCTACAGCAGTCCATTCGGAACCAATCCCAACTTACTGTTTAAAACCAAAAGCGGAAAGTGTACCGATGAGGCAAGCTTCACAATATACCTGTGCCGTCAGTTGGGAATCCCCGCAGCCTACGACTTCACTCCTCATTGGGGCAACCGTAGCAGCAGTCACTCATGGAGCGTGCTGATAAACGAGCAGGGCAAGTCCATGCCATTTTATATGGGAAACTTCCCCGGCGACACGGCACATTATTTCAATTCATATATCAAGCCAAAAGTTTTCCGCTACAGATATAGCATGAACAAACGAATTGCATTAGACATGAAATATGAGTTGGACATACCTAAGTTATTCCAAAACCCTCATTTCACAGACGTAACATCAGAATACTGCACGACATCAGATATTGAACGTCCAATACCTGACAAGATAAAGAACAACAAAATTGCGTACATCTGTGTCTTTGACAATAGAAACTGGGTACCTGTATACTATGGTAATATCCGTAATGGCAAGGTCATTTTCAAGTCAATGGGACGAGGTATCGCATACATGGCGGCAACATATGAGAACGGAGAAATCGTACCATTCGGAAATCCGTTCATACTCAACAACAAAGGCAAATTAAAGGAACTATCAGCGAATACGAAAAAGACCATTACCATGAAACTATTGAGAAAGTATCCGTTTATGGGTGCCCAAGACTATTTCAACAGCAGAATGGACGGTGGACTCTTTCAGGGTTCCAATAACAAAAATTTTTCGGATAGCACCATATTACATAAGCATAAAGGCATAACAAATGGCAACTGGTACAATATACCAGTAAAGTGCAACAAAGAATTCAAATACTTGAGATACATCGGTGGCAGAGGTTCATTCTGCAATATCAACGAACTGGAATTCTACGATTCCGAAGGAACGAAAATTGAAGGTACAATCATCGGAACAGAAGGAGAGCCATGGGCAAGAAAGGAAAATGTTTTTGATAACAATATACTTACAGGGTTCAGTGCCAGCAGCCCTGACGGCAATTGGGTAGGACTGGAACTTAAGAGAGCCATGAAAGTATCAAAAATAAAATACATTGGCCGAAATGACGGGAACGGCATAGAAACAGGCGATGAATACGAATTATACTATTGGAATTCAAAAGGCTTTTGGGACGACCTTGGAAAAAAGAAAGCGACGGACAATGTTCTTCTCTTCCATAAAATACCAACCAATGGCCTTTACGTCCTCAAGGACCTGACCAAAGGTAAAGAAGAGCGCATCTTCACCTACGAGGAGGGAAAACAGGTTTGGTGGTAAAGACTATCTCAGGGGAAATGTTTTGGATACCCAAGGTTTCCTGCTTACCAAAACAAGAGAAAGGGGATTCTTATACCACCCCCCCCTCATTCCATGCTGACCGCCGTACCGCTACATGTCACCATCAGCATACTGCCGCTTGCCCCTACCGTTTCATAATCCAAATCGATTCCAATGACCGCGTTGGCACCCAGCCGGGCCGCTTCCTCTCCCATCTCTTGCAAAGCCGTGTCTTTGGCCTTGCGCAAAACCTCTTCATACGAACCTGAACGCCCGCCGAAGAAATCCCGCAATCCGGCAAAAAGGTCGCGCACCGCGTTCGCACCAATGATTGCCTCGCCCGTCACCACACCATGATACTTCGTAATATGTCTGCCCTCCACAAGGGCCGTAGTCGTCATCAACATATATATACTATTTTGAAAGTTAAGTTATCGCCTCCTTTTTCCGCTGTTCGTCATCCAATGGTCTACCGAATATTTACCCGGTCCGACCATATACATCAGAATGAACACAACCAGATAGACAAAAGCCAATTCACCTCCCGTTATACTTCCACCATGGGCAAAGAAAAAAGCCACAGCCATCGTTACTATCATCGGAATCATGCTCAAACGATACAAGAAACCGAACACAAAGGCTACTGAACAAAACAGTTCACCGAAAATGGCCAGCATCAGAGAGTAACGGCTCCCGATTCCTAATGGGTCGGGGAAAGAAGCAGACATGGCGGCAAAACCCATCAGTTTGGCATAGCCGTGAGTCATCAGTAACGAGCCGAACAGCAGACGCATGGACAACAGGAAAAGGGAAAAGTTCGTTTGGTTCGCTTTACGCGGAAACAATAAAGTATTATATTTCATATTCATCATTATTTAATAGTAAAAAATACAAGATAAAGCTGCTGTAGATACAAAAAAACCTTATCTGAAGCCAAATATACGAATAAGATTCGTCTTCCGGCCCCTTTTTACATTTAATAACTACCTTACAACCGTTTTATCCGTATTTTTATCTGCCCGGGTCAAACCTGAATGCCATACACCTGCTTGACCTCATCCATCACGAAGGTGGACTCCATGGAACCGAGACTCTCGATTGTCCCCAACACATTGAGAAGAAACTCCTGATAATACTTCATATCGGGTGCATGAATCTTGAGCAGGTAATCGTAACTACCGGAAATGTTATAACACTCCGTCACTTCCGGTATTTCCCGGATAATGCCCGTGAACTCTTCTGCGATTTCTTTGTTCAACCGGCGCAGCTTCACCCGGCAAAATACTAAAAAACCGCGATTGAGCTTTTCGGCATCCAACACCGCGATATACTTCTTGATGTATCCTTGCGCCTCCAGTCTCTTCAGGCGTTCAAAAACAGGAGTCGTAGAAAGATGTACGCGCGCGGCCAGTTCTTTTGTCGTCAAACGGGCATTATCTTGCAAAGTACGCAGGATTTGCAAGTCTATATGATCTAAACTTTCCATAGAAAAAACGTCTATAAACAGAGCTGTAGCCCCCTTACATCAGGCTGTATATTCTGTTTTTGAATACAAAAATAGATATTTTTCCCGTATTTCTTTCACTTCTTGTTTGATTATTCCAAAAACCATAACTTTGCCATCATCGAAACAAGAAACAGTCAAGAACTCAATAACAGAAACATCATGGACAGAACAAAACTACACTTCGAGACCCTGCAACTCCATGTAGGACAAGAGCAGGCAGACCCGGCTACGGATGCCCGCGCGGTACCCATTTACCAGACTACCTCATACGTGTTCCACAACGCGGACGATGCCGCCGCACGCTTCGGACTGCAAGCCCCCGGCAACATCTACGGACGGCTGACCAACAGCACGCAAGGAGTGTTCGAGGAACGCGTAGCCGCCCTGGAAGGAGGAATAGCCGGACTGGCTGTAGCTTCGGGAGCAGCCGCCATCAGTTATGCTTTCGAAAACATCACGCGTGCAGGCGACCACATCGTAGCCGCCAAAACCATTTACGGCGGCAGCTACAACCTCTTGGCCCACACCCTGCCGGCATACGGCATCACCACTACATTCGTCGACCCTGAAAACCTCGACAATTTCGAACAAGCCATACAGGAAAACACCAAAGCCGTATTCATCGAAACATTGGGAAACCCCAATTGCAACATCATAGACATTGATGCCGTGGCCGACATCGCCCACCGCCACCGGATTCCGCTCATCATAGACAATACGTTCGGCACGCCCTACCTCATTCGTCCGATAGAGCATGGAGCAGACATCGTCGTGCATTCGGCCACGAAGTTCATCGGCGGCCACGGCACTTCATTGGGAGGCGTCATCGTGGACTCCGGAAAATTCGACTGGAAGGCCTCCGGGAAATTTCCGCAACTCACCCAGCCGGATGCCAGCTACCACGGCATTTGTTTCACCGACGCGGCAGGCGCGGCTGCCTACGTCACCCGTATCCGCGCCACACTGTTGCGCGACACGGGAGCTACCATCAGTCCGTTCAATGCCTTCATCCTTCTTCAGGGGTTGGAAACCTTGTCCCTACGGGTGGAACGCCACGTGGAGAACACCCTGAAAATCCTGGATTTCCTCTCCACACACCCTAAGGTAAAGAAAGTCAACCATCCGGCATTGCCCGGACACCCCGACCACAAACTATATGAAACGTACTTCCCGAAAGGAGCCGGTTCCATCTTCACCTTCGAAATCAAGGGAGGACGTGAAGAAGCGTTCCGCTTCATCGACAGCCTGGAGATATTCTCTCTTTTGGCCAACGTGGCCGATGTCAAATCGCTGGTCATCCACCCGGCCAGTACCACCCACTCCCAACTCAATGAAACGGAACTGGCCGAACAAGGCATCACGCAAGCCACGATACGTCTCTCCATCGGCACGGAACATATCGACGACTTGCTCTCCGACCTGACGCAGGCCTTCGCCCAAGTCTGAATACCCAAGAACTACGTAATACATATACATTCGACAAACGCTAAAAAGAAAAGATTATGGAAAAGATTTATCATTCGCTGACCGAACTTATCGGACGTACACCTTTATTGGAAATCAGCCACATAGAGAAGAAAGAACAACTGAAAGCCAGGGTTCTGGTCAAACTGGAAAGTTTCAATCCCGGAGGAAGCGTGAAAGACCGCGCAGCCTTTTATATGATAGAAGCAGCAGAAAAAGAAGGCCTGCTGCATCCCGGCAGCCTCATCATAGAGCCTACCAGCGGAAACACGGGCATCGGACTTGCCTGGATTGCCTCGGTCAAAGGTTACCGGCTCACGCTCACCATGCCTGAAACCATGAGCCTCGAACGCCGCAATCTCCTGAAAGCATTAGGTGCCACACTGGTACTCACTCCGGGCAGCGAAGGCATGAAGGGAGCCATCCGCAGGGCCGAAGAACTGAAGGCGGCTCATCCCGGAGCCTTCATTCCGGGACAATTCGACAACCCGGCCAATCCGGAAGCACACGTACAAACCACAGCAGAAGAAATATGGAACGACACAGACGGAAAAGTGGACTTCTTCGTAGCCGGCGTAGGTACGGGAGGTACCATCAGCGGAACGGCTAAAGGATTGAAAAAGTACAACCCGTCCGTGCAAGCCATAGCCGTAGAACCGGACGCCTCGCCCGTTCTCTCCGGAGGCATCCCCGGACCTCATAAAATACAAGGTATAGGCGCCGGATTCGTCCCCGAGAATTTCGACCGCCGTCTGGTGGATGAAATCATCCGGGTCGCAGACGAAGATGCCGTCCGTGCCTCCCGCATGCTGGCCAGCCACGAGGGGGTGCTCGCGGGCATCTCATCCGGCGCGGCCCTGCACGCCGCCCTGCAAATCGCACGCCGCCCGGAGAATGAAGGCAAAACGATTGTAGTGCTGCTTCCCGACACGGGCGAACGCTACTTGTCTACCGTACTATATGCCTTCGAAGACTTCCCGTTGTAAAAGGCCTCAACCTAAAATGTATGCTTTTCTGCTTACATCGCCTTATGGAACAGGCGTTTTCATAAATCACTCATAATTAACGATGTAAATAAGCAGAGCCATTCCAAAAATCAATTGCCGCAGATTCACAAATCATTCTGCGGCAATTGATTTTTCAATCTAAGCCAAACGATTTTCCGTTTGGCGCACAAAAATTTCACGCTCCCCGCCCGCAAAATTTTTCAATCGGGAATCCCCGTAGTGACATTCCCGTTATTGAAAACAGAACTTCGTATGGCTCACATCGCATCCTCTTAAAGATTAAGGAAGAACTTCTTGCACGAATCCTGCTTTTTTCCTATTTTTGCCGACAAGAATAAAAACAAACATGCCTATGATGTAATTATCGAACAAAGACATAAGATAAAGAAGCGTTAGCTTTATTCTTGCTATCTGAAATCGCCAAATTGAAGAAGCTGTCAAGAGTAAAAGTTGATGCTCACGCCTATGGCGTGGGCTTTTACTCGTATATGACAGCATGGTGTTTGGCGATACCGAGATAGCATAAACGAAGTTTTAGTCCACGTTTTTTTTATTGTCTATACTCCGGATTTTGGACTACAAAAGAATCATTCAACAAAGAATTTAACACAAAAGGAAAACAATGAAAACTTTAAGATATGTAGGGATGGCCGTCTTGGCCATCATGTTATGCGTAAATTTCACAGCTTGCTCGGACGACGAGGACGAGGAAAAACAACCGACTACGCCTCCGGAGGAAACCCCGGCACCGCCACAAGAAGAAACACCGGCAACTCCGGCCACATTGGCAGGAACGACCTGGAAAATCACTTCAAGCACCGACGACGGCGTTTTCCCGGGCATATCACTTACATTCCATGAAGACAAAACAGTTACGACGGACTCTCCCGACTTCACGGTAGGCCTGACTTATGAAGCGAAAGGCAACACTTTGAAAATCGTATGGCTTTGGGGAGGCGCATACAATGAATACATGGAAGGACCTCTGACCATCGAAGGCAATACTGCCACCTACACATTCAATTGGTTCAACATGGACGGCTCGTGCAACACCATTGATGACCCGAGAACCCTGACGTTACAAAAACAATAATGCCATAATGGCGAGCCATAGCTTATCCCGGAAGGGGAAGTATATGGCTCTTTTCCTCTTATCCCGGTGCTGTCCACCGGTTGGGGCGAACGTCCGCACCACGGACCGTAACGGTCAATGACTTACTCTGAAGAATTTCAAGAAAAACAAGATTTGATAATCGATGGAATTGCTCCAATATTCACCCGTATGCGCTCCGGGACGCACAATAAAGTCGTGCATGACGCCTCGTTCCAACAACTTTTGATGGAAGGCTTGGTTGACTTCAAAGAAAAAATCATCATAGCCGCAATCAAAAATAATCCATAGGGCACCATCCTTGAGTTTGCCTGTTTGGTTGATGGCGGTATAATCGTCCCAATCGCACACCCCGGCATCTTTTGCCCCGATTTGTTCCTTCATGTCCCAGTTGTCCGGAAAAGGCCGGATGTCCAGTCCGCCGCTCGTACTGCCCGCCGCTCCGAAAACATCCTGATGGCGTATGGCCAACCATAGGGCACCATGGCCGCCCATACTCAATCCGGTAATGGCCCGCTTCTCGCGAGACGGCAGTGTACGGTAATGTCCGTCCACGTAAGACACCAGTTCCCGGCTGACGAATGTCTCAAACTGGGAATCTTCATTGAGCGGACTGTCCCAATACCAACTGTTTTCTCCATTCGGACATACGAAAATCAAATTCTCACGGTCGGCATAGTCTTGGATCAGTAGCAATTTATTGGGGATAGGCATATAGTTTCGCAATACGGAACAAGA
>OHPY01000210.1_pt1 | contig 12477 bp, 10 predicted proteins | sample 1577841 | NCBI WGS metagenome assembly OHPY01 (sample SAMEA3879523, study PRJEB24766) | human gut metagenome | biome: human-associated habitat; feature: feces | place: USA | collected 1985/1987 | reverse complement strand
AATACCGTGCATGGAACTGGAACGTCATTGAAATCAACGGTAACGACTGCGAACAGATTCGCGAAGCACTGAATGCAGCCAAGGCAGAGAACCAACGTCCTACGTTGATTATCGGCAAGTGCATCATGGGTAAGGGTGCCCGCAAGGACGACAATTCCTCTTACGAACATAACTGCAAGACGCACGGTGCCCCTCTCGGTGGAGATGCCTATAAGAACACCATGGTGAACCTCGGTGCAGACCCGGAAAATCCGTTCGTGATTTTCGACGACGTGAAGGAACTTTACGCCAAACGTGCCGAAGAACTGAAAGGTATCGTAGCCGCCCGCGTGGAAGAAGAAAAAGCATGGGCTTCCGCCCATCCCGAAAAGGCCGCACAACAGGCAGAATGGTTCAGCGGTGCAGCCCCCAAGGTAGACTGGACGGCCATCAAACAGAAAACAGGCGACGCCACCCGTAACGCCTCTGCTGCCGTACTGAGCGCATTGGCAGAACAAGTGCCCAACATGATTTGCGCTTCGGCCGACCTTTCCAATTCCGATAAGACCGACGGTTTCCTGAAGAAGACCCACGCTTTCACCTCCGGTGATTTCAGCGGCGCGTTCTTCCAAGCCGGAGTTGACTATGGCTTGCTGCTGCATCGGTATGATGCTCCACGGCGGTGTCATCGCTGCGTGCGGTACGTTCTTCGTATTCTCCGACTACATGAAACCGGCCGTACGTATGGCAGCCTTGATGCAGGTACCAGTGAAGTTCATTTGGACACACGACGCATTCCGTGTAGGCGAAGACGGCCCGACCCACGAACCGGTTGAACAGGAGGCCCAAATCCGCTTGATGGAGAAATTGAAAAACCATCACGGCCAGAATTCCCTCCTCGTACTCCGTCCTGCTGATGCAGAAGAGACCACGGTGTGCTGGAAGCTCGCCATGGAGAATACCGACACGCCGTCTGCCCTTATCCTTTCCCGCCAAAACATCGAAATGTTGCCGGAAGGAAATGACTACGGCCAGGCAGCCAAAGGTGCTTATATCGTAGCCGGTTCCGATGAGAATCCTGATGTTATCCTCGTCGCTTCAGGTTCCGAAGTATCCACACTCGTGGCCGGTGCCGCCCTGCTGCGTGCCGACGGCATGAAAGTACGCATCGTGAGCTGCCCGTCAGAAGGCTTGTTCCGCAGTCAGTGCCCGTGCTATCAGGAAGAGATTCTGCCTGCCGGCGCCAAGATATTCGGCCTCACCGCCGGTCTGCCCGTCAACCTCCAAGGTCTGGTAGGTGCCAACGGCAAGGTGTTCGGCCTGGAAAGCTTCGGTTTCTCGGCTCCCTACAAGGTGCTTGATGAAAAACTCGGCTTCACGGCGCAGAACGTGTACAACCAAGTCAAAGAAATGCTCTGATGATGGAAGTGAAGACTGTCGGTCTAGCCTCAGACCACGCAGGATACGCACTCAAGCAGTTCGTGAAGGAATACCTCGCCGAAAAAGGTTATGCCTATAAGGATTTCGGCACGGATTCCGAAGCCAGTTGCGACTATGCCGACTATGCCCATCTTTTGGCCCAAGCCGTAGAAGACGGGGAATGCTATCCGGGCATAGCCATCTGCGGCAGCGGCGAAGGCATCAGCATGACGCTGAACAAGCACCAAGGCATACGCGCAGGCTTGAGCTGGATTCCGGAAATCGCCCATTTGTGCCGTCAGCACAACGATGCCAATGTGCTGGTCATGCCGGGACGTTTCATCGACACGGACATGGCGCGTAAGATCATGGACGAATTCTTCGCCACGGATTTTGAGGGCGGTCGCCATCAAAGACGGATAGACAAGATGCCGGTGAAATAATCCGCATCTTTCCCTTTTTACATCATACAGCCGTAATTCCTTATAAAGGATTGCGGCTGTATTTCTAATATGGAAGATATACTCGGAAAAATCCCTTTCCTATCCTTCTTAATCACGGGAAAATCATTACATTTGCACATAAGCTTGAACCAACGGCTTTGCAAGACGAAACTCAAAAGAAAAACATCATGAAAAGAATGCTACTTTGGCTGAATGTCATTTTCATCCTTTGCTCATCTTCTCCGGCGCAAAACTCAACCGATGTACCGGGCATAGACACTCTCGCCTCCCGTGTAAAACTTTTCGGAGAAACCCTACCACAAGAGAAAGTATACCTACATATAGACAATACTTGCTATTTCGTGGGCGACACCATTTGGTACAAAGGCTACGTGACCCGCAGCGACAAAGGAACCCTCACGGACTTGAGCCGTATCCTATACGTGGAATTGCTCACGCCGGACGGTTATCTGGTGGAACGCCAGCAACTGGAAATGCCGGACGGCACAGCACACGGTGCTTTTCTCCTCACCGACTCCCTGTACGCCGGATATTACGAACTGCGCGCCTATACGCGTTGGATGCTGAACTTCGGCCGTTACGAGCATCCTCACTCTCCTTATACCGAAGAGATGTTTTATAATAAACAGATGGCCAAGGATTACTTTCGCGACTACGACAAACTTTACTCACGCGTGTTTCCCGTATTCGACCGTCCGTCCTCTCCCGGCATTTACCCAAAAGACATGACGCTCCGCCCCCTGCGGCGATACTTCCGTGCGCAGAAAGGGAAACCGGACATGGACTTGAAATTCTATCCGGAAGGGGGCGCACTCGTGGCCGGACTACCCGGACACGTGGCCTTCGAACTGAACGACGAAAACGGACAGCATGTCGCAGCAGAAGTTACGATATACAATCGCCATAAGCAAATTATTGCACGTACTCATACCGTCCATCGCGGACGCGGCACATTCGTCATCCCCCAAGTCTCAGCCGAAGAAAAATACAAAGCCGTATTCCGATACGGGAAATATGAATATGAAGTGGAATTACCTGAGGTGGAAGATGCGGGATGTACGCTTCGCGTTACGCAAAACGACAGCCTGATCCATGCCCGGATAGAAAGTCACGGACTGCCTGACGAGGAGGTCGGCCTGCAAATCCTACACGGTGGAGCCGTACAGGCTTTCACGACCTTAAAGCCAGACAGCCAAGGAAAAGCCTCAGCCGATATTCCAACCGACAGTCTGGCTGAAGGGGTGAACCAAATGACCCTCTTCGACGGACGTGGACACATCTTGGCCGAGCGCCTTTTCTTCGTCAACCACCATGATCTTTCCCGTACACTACTGACCGTAAACAACGTAAAAAAAGAATATGCACCATTCGAGCCTATAGAAATACGACTGAAACTCCATACCTCCCTACCGGACTCTACCCGACTGTCCATTTCCGTACGTGACCACAGTACAGATGAATCGACCTATGACAACGGCACAATACTTACCGAAATGCTACTTTGCAGTGACCTGAAAGGCTTCGTGGAAGACCCGGGATATTATTTCGAGGCCGACGACAGTATCCACCGCCGCGACCTCGACCTGCTCATGCTCGTACAGGGATGGCGGCGTTACGAATGGCGCGAGATGGCAGGTGTGGAACCATTCCGCTTGAGTTTCCTCCCCGAACGGATGCAAACCCTGACTGGCAGCGTACATCCCACTTACTCGCTCCTGCCTGAAGCCGACTACGGCGATACTATCTACATCCCAGGGATGGGAAAAGAGCTTCCCCTCTACACCACAGCCGGCACGCCGTTTTCGCTGGACGACCTTTACGGCACGACTTACAGCGGCAAGATGAAAAAGGAAGTGACCGTGACGGCTACTTTTGCCCAAGGCACTGACATCGTGGAGGCCTCACAGGACACCAAAGAAGGGCGTTTCACCATGCTCTCCCCCATTCTGCACGGTGATTGCAGCCTCTTCCTGACAGCTACAGACTCTGCCAAATTCAACAAACGGAAGGAGAAACGGAATTACAAGGAGTTTCACGACGAAGAAGCCTACCCGGACTATTATGTGAAGCAAGACCGCTTCTACCCCGTCTTCCCCAAGCCATACAGCTATTATCATGACGCCGTATTCGAGAACATGGAAGACAACTCACTCTTGCCGGACAGCCTGGTCTCGGGCACGCACCTCATGTCTGCCGTGACCGTACGCAACAAGCGCGGCGGCCTGCGCAAGCTCAACCTGAAGAAACCCACGCTCGTGGTGGATGCCTACGAGGCGTTCAATCTGGCCGCCGACTACGGTCTGAACTGCGGCATGTATGACTGGCGTACCTTCACCAAACAAGTCTGCACAGCCTACATCGGCGACATGAACCAGTCCCGTCATTACTTCATACAGGAACATTACGACAGCCTGCCGCTCAATCACAAGGACAAAACGTTACCCGTGGGAGTAGCCATCACCAACCAGACGGAAGCCGTACGCCGCAAATACCACAAGCTCTACAACCTGGACAAACTCTACATCTACACCGATTATTCCCCACGCGAGGAAAACAGTTGGAAGTACAGCGGCACAGACCAACCCGACGTGGTGGTGGACTACCGCCTCTTCCCGGGCGAAGCACGACAATACACCTTCCGTGACCGCCGTTATCTCATGACGGGCTACTCCGTATGCAAGGACTTCTACCATCCGGACTATAGTCGGCGTCCCCTGCCTGGCACCGCAGACTATCGCCGTACACTGTATTGGAATCCCGACGTGAAGTTCGACGCACAAGGAGAGGCACAACTACGTTTTTACAATAACGGGAAAAGGACGGCCCTATCCATAGATGCCGAAGGGATAACCCAGACAGGCCAACCAGCGACATCAACCCTCTCCCCTTCAACCAAATAGACCATTTCTACTCCTTATAAGGACACCGTTACCCTAAGATTAAGTCATATCTTTGCAAAATATTCATATTTTTTACACAGATAAAAATACAACAATGGGAAAAGAATCAGCAGAAAGAATTCAAACCTCCATTCTTAGCAAAGCAGAGAAAAAAGCACTTGTGTGGTTAGCTCAGAGACAACCCGAATGGATGACCTCGGACACATTGACTTATATCGGCGTATTGGGTACAGTGGTTTATGCCATAGGAGGCTGGTTGTCGAATACAGATATAAGATATTTGTGGCTTTCGTCGTTCGGACTGGTACTTCATTGGTACGGCGACAGCCTGGACGGCACACTGGCACGCTTCCGTAATACCCAACGGCCGATATACGGCTTTTTCATCGACCATACGCTCGACGCTGTCACCACCTGCCTCATCTTCCTCGGCGCCGGTCTCTCTCCTATGTTTCGTATGGATGTGGCGTTAGCAGCATTAGCCGGTTATTTGAGCCTCTCCATATACACTTACGTCTGCACCATCGTCAAAGAAGAATTCTGTCTGACGTACGGCAAACTCGGTCCTACCGAATTCCGTTTACTGCTCATACTTTTAAACATACTCTACATGTACACATCATGGTCCGAATGGCGTATCAACTGGTATGGTCTTGAATGGGGCATTTTCGATATCTTAGGAATCATCATTACCATTATCCTTTTCAGTATCTACATTGCCCAATTCATCAAAGACCGTGCTGCATTTGCCAAGCAAGACCCTCTCAAACCCCACAACAAACGATAATAGAGAAACTGAAATATAGCAGCCGCAGGCTGTACCTTAAAACGGCAAGCCATTGCACCTACAAAGGCTTGCCGTTTTTCTACCTCTTCCGCGCTCGCTCAAAACGAGAGACTCATCGTACAACGTATGCCTCTCTTTTGTATTCCCGAATGATCGCGATAGTTCAAACGCCATACATAATCAAGGCGCATGAACTTGAAAATGTTTTCGATACCGACACTGGCTTCCATGTAAGGCGCACGCCCCATCACGCCGGAACCAACCGGAAAAGCATACAACCCCTCTCCCGTTTTCATCGGATTGTTCTTGTCCGTCAAATGCCCCCACAAACCCCTGAAGCAAAGCACTTCCCTCCATTTTAATTTTTTGATGAGAGGAAGGCGGTTCAATATCAACCCGTTCATATAATACGTCACATCCCACGAGATGTATTCATCATTGATGAACTCTATGGCATTCATGTTCGTATAAGCTTCCGGCTGAATCGTATAAGTCAGATTGGCATTCGGCAAAATCAACAAGGGATAAGGCACTTTGTTCCACACCTTTCCCGCCTTACCTATCACATCTACAAAACCGAAAGCCGAAAACCACAAACGTTTCTGTATGCCTAACTCCGTACGATGGTAATCATATAAAGAACCTAAAAAACCCTTTTTCGACATGGTATGTTCCAGATTAAAAATCAAGGCATCATACGTAATCGGTATTCGTTCATCATGAGTTTGATAAAACTTCTCATTCTTACCATAACGGAATTTCAGTTCCAGTTCCGTCATGTCATACTTTCTCACAGGTGTCACGGCTCCGTTGGCACCTATACGGTCGAACCGGGCATAGTCCGTAGCATATTCGCGGAAGTTACGAATGACAGCGTTATACGATATACCGTTATAATGCTCGCGGCTGTACGTCAATTCGGCATTACGCAAATACGTTGCCCGCGTGTCTTTCTTCCGCTTGATAGCCAAAAGCACATTATCCTTACTGGTATACATGTACTGCTGCCCCAGTTTGTTGATGTCATACATGTATTCGAAACGAAGCGAGTGCATGGGAAATTCTTTTCGGTACGTCTTGCGGTCGTTGAACGAATATTCCACCAAAGCATCATACTTCATCTTATTATCCCTCGTTCCGTATGCCGCATACCCCTCTACGAACCAATTCCTACTCAACTGAGGGGTCGTAACCCCTCCCACACGGAAACGGGCTCCTTCGATGGCATTACCATTGATCGTGGAATTCATCGGACCAAACTCAAACTTGTTCTTGTCCGGCACCTTACTTGTAGGAATATACCCCGACACCAAAACAGAAACCACTTTCTCCGTCACGGCAAAAATAGGCACAGAGCGTAATTTTGCCATCAGTTTCTCCATAGAGTTCGGATTCCTTTGGACAGCCTCTTGCGGACGAACTTCTTCCCAAAAATCCTCCGTACGGCTGTAAGCCTCTTTTTGTGTAATAACCGGTGCGCTCTCCTTGAATATTTGCTCTTGCCTGCCTTCCGGTACCTCAAACGACTGATGGGTATATACATTCAAACGCCTCGCATAAAAACCTTTCGACTTCTCGCTCAACTTAAAATCCACGCTGATGTCGTCTTTCGTAATCACACGGGTACTGTCCGGTCCGCGTTCAAAGTCTTGTTCGATAGTCATTCTGGAAATAAAATTCAGATTGATATCCTGTGCCACGTTGAGTATGGCTTTACGGACAAAATAAGCAGAGTCCAACGTAACATACAAGTGCCCAGTAAAACCAAACGACTCGGACGCGAAAGGAACGAAAGCCAAGTCCGCACACCTGTCACCCTCCACATCCAATGTATCGAGCAAGTAATATTTATAAAAGGTCGGCCCAATAGAAGAAAGAGGACTCACAAAACGTTGCAAAAACAAAGGTATATTGTTTTGATAAATATCGACTTCACGAAAGACTTCATTCAGAAACTGCTGTACCCCGTCACGCGAAAAGACCTCATCCACTCCGGACGATTTGTTTCCTTTCACCACTGTCTTCTCCGACCTCGGGTCGCGACGGTAATACACGGTCTGCGCTTTTTCCTTTACCGAAATCGGAAGAATCGTCGTACCGACATCCAACGTATCTACAAATTCTGACAGGAAATCGAACTTCCCTGTTTTTCCGTCCTTCTTCGGTTTCGGCTTATAATCGTTTTTCGCTATCACAATCTTTTCATACTGATCGTAACGGAAGTAATCGCGGTTGCGTGGGTCGTTGTCGTCTCTTCGAGCAATAACCTGCCTTACGAAAGCCACCGCCGGGTTTTCTTTCCTTCTATACTTCTCCCTTTTCGGCTTTACCGTCACTTCGTGCAAGGCTATCTCACTTTCCCGCATTCGGATCTTTAAATTATTGGTTCTTCCCGGTAACACCTTCAGGTGTTGGGTGTCGTATCCCATATAAACGACTTCCAGCACTTTTCCCGGCGTACGGGTGGAAAGAGAAAAGTGCCCGTCGATATCGGTCGTAGTACCGATATTCGTTCCTTTAAACACAATCGTGACAGAAGGCAGGGCTTCTCCCGTAACCGAATCGGTAACAATGCCTTTTACTATCGTATGCTGACCACAAGCCATACCCACCCCAAACGTCAGGCACAGCCACATGAAAATAATTCTTTTTCCCATAAACCTAATACCTTATCTTAAACCTTATCTCTTTGCCCGACTATACCTGTCCCGTCATCCGGTATGCTCCTCATTCCCGTCCGGCACGGACACTCCGGTACCCACCTTCATCAACAACAGCCCGACAGAAGCCCAGAACAATTCCCGCACCCGGCTGATAATACTTACAAACATACCGATGCCTTCCCCCATTCCCATTTGAGCCACAGACAGGGCAAAGCCCCCCTCGCGCCCTCCCAACTGCAACGGAAGGAATCCCAGTATATTGGCGAAGAGCGAAGTAAAAGCTAAAATCAGAAAGGAATGGAAAAACGTCAACGTATATCCGCTCACTCCTCCTCCGCCGTCTATACCAAACAAGACCAACATGAAAAAAATCTCAAAACTCTGGCAGAAGCGCCCGATATATTCCAAAGCGAAACTTCCAAAGAAAGAACGCTTGTTCTGATTCTGTAATTCAGCGATTTGCCGGTCTATCTTTTGCAAATCCTCCAAATGGCGCTCCATAAAACGTCCTCCCCAACCACGTAAACCGGGTATCTTACTCAACAAACGAACCAATTTAACCGTCATTCCGTTTTTGTATCCTTTAATGAAAAGATAGATGCCTCCCCAACAGAAAGCAGCAATGAATCCCAATACAATCCCCATTCCGCTATTTATCGGCACATCCCCCATCAAAGCCATGACACAATAGACCACGACACCCGTCACCCAAAACCAGAAATGGGCAAAAATGTGCATCATGGCAAAAAGTATCACGGTGGAAGTAGCCCGTTGCACACCGATGTATTTTGAAAGCTCCATAATACGGTAAGCCTCTCCGCCCAGCAGTCCTACCGGAGTGGCATAGTTCAACGCAAAACCGGAAACCGTCAATTTCAACAACTGCATGAAGCCCACCGTACAAGGCCCTCCTCCCTGGATAATAACCCTCCACGCCCATGCGTTCATGAGATAAAGCACACACCACAGCCCCAATATGGCCGCCAGCCAATAACCGGCCTTCGTAATGTATTCCCACAATTCGGTAAGGCTTACGTCGAAAGAGAAAAACATTACGACGACGGCTATCATGCCTATTCCGAAAAACAAATTGTTCAATCGTTTTCTCATACCTGTCAGTTCTTCGTCTTAGGGATGATTATCGTTCTGTTCCCTATATCTCGCCTGCCACTCCTTATAGTAATCGGGCGAGTCCACCATAAGCATACCTTCCGTATCGATGAACAACTGCACCGTACTTCCTTCCGCGCACAAGATTCCATCCGCCTCACGGTAAACTTTATATTCGAAATCCAACCGTGCACCGGGACGGTATACATAACGTGTATGCACCACCGCCACATCGTCCAGCACCAATGGAGCATAGAACCTCAGGTGCAGGTCGTAAATCGGAGCGTAGATACCGGACCGCTGCATGTCGGCATACCCTATGCCCGGATAATGCCGGCCGAAAGACTCCCGTCCATCCTCAAAGTAAGTGACGTAAGCCCCATGCCAGACCCTCCGCATCGAATCAATCTCATTGAACTTCACCCTTACGCGGCAAACATCTTCAAGTCCGTCCATCAGCATAAGAAATATAGAAACCTATTACGTATAAAGACCTCCGTTAACGGCTATCACTTCGCCGGTAATATAACCGGCATCCCGGGAAACCAGAAAACCGACAAGGCCCGCCACTTCTTCCGGCATCCCGAAACGGCCCACCGGAATGGTTTTCTTTAGAGCGGCCTCATCCAGCCCCTCCACCATGTCCGTCCGGATAAAACCGGGTGCTACGGCATTCACCGTCACGTTTTTCCGCGCCACCTCCTGAGCCAAAGCCTTTGTAGCCGCAATGATTCCTCCCTTTGCCGCAGAATAGTTCGCCTGCCCCGGCATACCTCTCAATCCGCTCACGCTCGCCATGTTGACGATACGCCCGAACTTATGTACCAACATAGGTTGCAGCAAAGGTTGCGTCACATTGTAAAATCCGCCCAAGCCGGTACCCAACACGCTATCCCAATCTTCCCCAGGCATGAACACCATCAGGTTGTCGCGACGCACACCCGCATTGTTCACCAGCACTTCTATGTATTCTTCCGGATGCTTCTCCATCCAAGCCTCAAGCACGGCAGAGACCTGCACACGGTTTCCTACATCGAATTTCAGGACTTCACCGTCCTGCCCTTCTTGACGTACCAACTCCAACGTGTGCTCTGCCTCATCGATCCGGTCCACACAGTTGACCAACACGTGGTAGCCCATACGGGCCAGTCTCACACAGACAGCCCGCCCTATTCCGCGGCTGCCCCCTGTCACTAAAGCATATTTCATATTTCCACTCCTTTCTTATTCATTAAGATATTCCATATCTGCTCACGTCCCAAAACTTCCGCACAAGTGAACAGCGCGGTCATCGTCACACCGTACACCCCGTGCAACATCAGGTTTTGTCCGGTGAGGAACAGGTTCGGCACTGGTGTGCGGACGGACAGCAAGGCCGCTAACGGATTCCTGTAATCCTTGCGTAAACCGTAGGCCGTCCCCTCCGGGGCACCGATATAGTCACGGTAAGTAAGTGGGGTACTGGCATAGCATTCAGCCACCCAACCACGTAGCCCGGGCACCACCCGTTCCGCCAACCGGATACACTCGTCAGCCATACACCTTTTCATGGCCTCATAATCCTCGCCACGCCCTCCGACTTTCGTATTACTCCAAGGCATACATCTCTCCCATGGCATAGGAGTCAACAAATCCACTTGGGAAGTAAAACGGCTCCCGTCTTCGGGAACACGACAAGCCACCATCACTCCGGACACCGGCTCCTCTTCTTCGTAGAAAGTCCAAACACCAGGATGTGCATAAACATACCGGTTATAATTGAAATACTCCAATGCCCGAGGTTTCATCCGGAGCGACACGGTGAACATGCCGAATGTGTTCGGCAACCCGGCCATACGATGACGGTAAGCATTCTTCATCCTCTCGCTCTGCTTTACCAACTTGCATGTCTGCCCCGGATGTACGTCACTGATAAAAACCGCTCCTTCGTACACTTCACCGTCCCGGCAGACCGCCGCAGACAACCTTCCGCACTTTTCTACCAATTCGACCACCTCAGCCCCGCAAACCACCCGGCCACCTTGCTGCCCGATTCCCCTCACCAAGCGGTCTGTTATCAATGCTCCGTCACCCTTCAACCGCCAACTGCTTTCAATAAAACTGCTTTGGCCATGAAGGAAAGTGAAAAGCGGAAGCGAATCGCGCCGAAGCTCCATCTTCAAGGAAGTCCCACTAAGCACGTCCACCAGCAACGGATTGCGGAAAGTCTCATTCAAATATTGCCAAGCACTCGTTTCAACGAGACGTGAAGGCCATACGGTCTTTCCGGCACGTGGATTCAGCAAATCCAGTTCCTGTTCCGACGTACGCCTCAATAAGGCAGCATACCGTCCCAAAGCCGGACGTTCGGAAGGAAATTCAGCAGCCAACGTAGCGGTAAAATCTTCATACCCTTGCGCAAATGCAAAGGTACGCTGCCCTATCGTCACCTTGTCAAACTCATGGTCAAGGCGTTGCCAAGGCAGTTGCATCAATCCCAAGTAAGTGAAAACGGTATGCAGCGGCTGTCCTTCGTCCAGTCCTCCCACATAATGGAAACCTGTATCGTAAGCCAATCCCCGTCTCCGGTAAGACTGGAGGCATCCACCGGGCTGCCGGCCTTGTTCGAGGACGAGCACCCTCAAACCGGCACGCGAAAGGATATATGCACACTCCAATCCTCCCAATCCACTACCTATGACCACCACATCGTACTTCATTGCCCATTCAAACGACCGTCATCAATCCCTTATATTCCATATACACCTGTTCCCCGTCGGCTACCCGTGCCCTGACCTCCAACCCGTCTTCCACAGGAGAGAGCCTCACCGCCACGTCCAGTTCCGTACAAGTGCAGGGTGAAACCACAGCCGTCAAACGGCATAGCTTAATCGTGCGGATGTGCAATGCCTTGCCTGACACTTCCATCGTACACTCCTTCACCATTTGGATATTGAATGCCCCGGGACACACCGGATGTCCCGGAAAATGTCCGCGATAAACTTCGCAATCCGACAGGAACACAATACGGAACACCGTACAGCCGTCCGAAACGCGCCGGGTCAACACCTTATAATAATGATCCTTCAGCCACATATATCTTCATTTGCGTACAAGCCAGCGTTTCTTCCCCTACGCAGGTCTCACCCGTCAATAAGGACACGCCACCCACTTCC
>OHPY01000209.1_pt1 | contig 12485 bp, 7 predicted proteins | sample 1577841 | NCBI WGS metagenome assembly OHPY01 (sample SAMEA3879523, study PRJEB24766) | human gut metagenome | biome: human-associated habitat; feature: feces | place: USA | collected 1985/1987 | reverse complement strand
GTGTGGCCACAGCCATGGCACAGTTGATGTATTATCATCGCTGGCCTCAGCGTCCTTCGGGATATATAAAATATTATGACCGGAAACAGTCGGTTTACCGTGAGTTTGATTTTGATGAGTGTCCGGATTTCGATTGGGATAATATGCTTGCCTATTATCCTTATGCCTCGGGTACGGAAGCGCAGCGTCATGCCGTGGCCAATCTGAGCGTTTGTGCCGGATATGCCTGTAAGATGGCTTACTCAAGGAGTGAAAGTACGGCCTTCCTGAAGGATGCAGCCATTGGTTTACGGGACTTCTTGGGATACGATGCCAATATGCATCGTCATATCCGTGCGCTTACCCCTTATGACGAATGGGTGAAGATACTGGTCGACGAACTGCAAGCCGGTCGTCCCGTGCTTTATGAAGGATTCAATAATAAGGCCGGCCATGCTTTTCTTTGCGATGGTTACGACGGAGACGGGCTGTTTCATTTTAATTGGGGATGGGGTGGTTCCAGTGATGGATATTATGCCCTTTCGGCTATGAATCCGAGTACGCAGGGCATCGGAGGATCCAACGGGTCTTATGCTTTTAACCAAACTATGGTATGCCGTATCCAACCGCCGGTAAGTACCTCAACGCCGCAGCCGAACCGGCTTTATATCTCGTCGCTTTATGCCCGCCGGCCGGCTCCCAGCTACGAATACGTAAGTGAAGGCGTGGTCGAAGCAGGACGCGACGAAAGTATCGGAGTGGGATGTTATTTCAATGCGGAGACGGTGGCTGCGTTCGCCACGACGGTTTGTGCCGGCATTTATCGCGACGGGGTCGTGGTGCCCCTTACCGTTGAGCGCGAAATGGCTGTACCTTCCAACAATGACGCCCAATGGTTCACTGCTTTTTTGGACTTGTCTTCTTTGGACGAAGGTTCCTATGAAGTGGGACTGTATTATAAAGGTGATGACGGACTTTGGTCGCCCATGCAAGCCGAACAGGCAAATGCTTCTGCTTTTCGTCTTGTGATAGGAACCGAGACTGTGACGATGGAGAAAATTCATCCTGATTTTCGTATAGCCTTGGCTGAAGATTTCCAACCGGGTATTTTGTATACGACCGGCCTGAAGACTTGGCAGCTTCATATCACGAATCCGGGGGCTGTACGACTTGAAGGATGGGTCGGCATACGGATGCAGAGTGAAGAGGCTGGAGTGGATACTCTTTTTGCTTCGTTGGCTTATTGTGAGGCGGGAGAAGACGTGACGGTCAATGTATTGGCTAATTTAGATGGCATGGCGGCTGTCGATTATCAGTTGACTCCGTATTATTGCAGTGTGAACGGTATTTATGCCAAACCGACGGTGGCTAACAGTATATCTTTGGGTGAGAGCGTTACGGTGAAGGCTACGCGTAAACCTCTGGTCAGTGTAATGACTCCTTCCGACGGATTTAAGTTGAATCGGCGTGATGGGAGTGTGACAGTGGAAGTGTCTCAACCCTCTTCTAAGATACCGTTTGTAGGACGTATCTATGCCGAAATATTCCGCAAGACGGCTACGGGAGAGGAGACTACCGGTGTGAAAGTCTATTCCGGGCTCTTGGAATTAACCAAACCATCGGTAACGGATGTAACGTTTTGGGCCTCTGAAACGGTAGATTTGCCTTTAGGCGGCGGGTATAATATCGTGTTTTATTTTGATGACGGCTATGCTACGGCATTTTCGTCCGGTTCATTGACGGTCGTGGACGAAGGTTCTTCGGTAGAAGAGGTCGAATGGGCTTCAGAAGTCACTTATCGGCGCGCAGAAGCTCAGGTGACACTCTGTGTGCCCCAAGCCGGACAAGTTTCTATCATCAGCTTGTCGGGTATGGTGGTGCGTAACGCTTCTCTTGCGGCCGGAATCAAAACAGATATTTCCGTGAAAGACTTGCCTTCCGGACTGTATTTTGTTCGGATTGGAACGGGAGGCCATGTGCAAATAAAAGAAATCGTGATACCTTAACCCATACAATTATTAAGATGTGTAAGAACAGGTTTTTACCATTTTGCGGCCATGCCGCGTGCGTGTTGACTTTGTGGGTGGGACACCCGTATTGTTCCGTAGTGCAGGCTGCAACTCCGGAAATGGCGGGACAAGTTACCCAGACAAGTCGGTATAAAGTGACAGGAACGATTATTGATGACATGGGAGAGCCGCTTCCCGGTGCTTCGGTCCGGATAAAAGGGACCGATACGGGTGCCATATCCGGAATGGATGGCACGTTTGAAATCCCGGTCAATGGCATGGGGAAAGTTACTCTGGTCGTTTCTTATATAGGAATGGAGAGTATAGAACGCCAGGCTGTGCCGGGAAAGAAATTGAATATCCGTATGGCACAAGAAGAACGTATAATGAACGAGCTTATTGTGACCGGATTCCAGACGATTTCGCGCGAGCGTGCTACCGGTTCGGCCGTAATTATCAATAGCGAGGACTTAAACCAAGTGCAGGCGCCCGACCTTGTGGCGAAACTGGAAGGTATTGCTCCGGGCCTGAGTACCTATAACAATGAACTGAGCATTCGTGGAGTTTCGTCGTTTGCCGTGGGCACGACTCCGCTTCTCGTGGTTGACGGGCAACCGAGCAGTCTGACCTTGGAAGACTTGAATCCGGAGACGGTGGAAACCATAACGGTGTTGAAGGATGCTGCGGCAACGTCGCTATATGGTGTGCGTGCTTCCAACGGGGTCATTGTCGTGACGACCAAGCAGGCTGAAAACGACAAGCTCAATGTCAATGTGTCGTTAGGTTACTACCTCAAACCTTTGCCGTCGCTCGACTACATGCACTATGCTTCGACGAGCGACATCATTGATTTGGAGCGCGACAACTTGCTGTCCGACCCGGAATATATCAAGAGCCCTACAGCTTATTTCTCGACGATGACGGCCAAATCGAGTCCGGCGTATATGACACAAGTGGACATGCTTTACTACCGTATGGCCATGGGCGAAATTACACAGGAAGAGGTGAATGCGGGACTGGACCGTTTGCGTGGCAACGACTATCGCCGGGAGTACCGCAAAAAGCTGCAACACCTGAATCTGACGCAGGATTACAACGTGACGCTTTCGAAAGGCGGGGGGAAGAACGACCTTTTTTTCTCGGCGCGCTATCAGGAACTCGGACAGTACAACCGGTACGACGAAGCCCGTAACATTTCACTTTATCTGAAGAATACGTTGTCGGTAGCTTCCTGGATGAAACTTACGTTAGGGATGGATGCCCGTTTCAACCGAAGTGAGTTTTGTCAGGCTTCCGGAATGGGATATACCAGCGCCATGCCTTATGACCGTCTTTACGACGACGATGGCCAGCCGGTGAATCGTTATATTTATAATCAAGTGCTGGCTGAACAGTTGGCCACACAGGACGGATATTACGATATGGGGTTCAACGCAGCGGAAGAGTCCAAGCATAACATCAAGAAGACCGACCGCCAATATCTGAAACTGTTCTTGCATACGGATTTCAACATTACCAAGGATTTGGATTTGGAGCTGAAATTCCAGTATGAACGGAACCATGCCGAAACCAATGAGTATGACGAGGAAAATTCCTATATGATGCGTTCCATCCTCAACGAATTTGCATCGCGCAACGATGACGGTACGCTGACTTATCATATTCCACGCGGGGGACATTTGCTCACGGGTAATACGAATGCCAGTTACTATAACTTGCGGGGGCAGTTCAATTACAAAAAAGAATTTGCCGGAAAGCATGATGTTTCTGCTTTGTTGGGAGGAGAAATACGGCAGGACAAGAACCGTTCGGCAAGTAGCGAACGTTACGGCTATGATGACATGCGCCTGACATATTCTATGGTCGATTGGGCCACGCTGTCGAAAGACGGAGTGGAAGGAGGGCTCTATTCCGCTTTGCGGCGCAGAAGTGAGGTCTTGAACGTCTATGAAGAAATGCATCGCTATGTATCAGCTTATTTCAATGCCGGTTATACCTACGACACCCGTTATTCTCTGAACGGGAGCGTGCGTGTGGAACAGGCGGATCTTTTCGGTACGGACCCCAAATATCGTTATCGTCCCTTATGGTCGGTGGGGGCCAGTTGGAATGTGACGAATGAACGTTTTGTCAAAGATGCGGGAATGGATTGGTTGGACATGTTCAAACTGCGCCTAACTTATGGTATTACGGGAAATGTAGACCAGACCTCGTCTCCTTATCTGTTGGCTTACTACCTTACTTCCCTTTATACGAATTCACCCATTACTACGTTGCAGACTCCTCCCAATAGCTCGTTGCGTTGGGAAAAGACCTCTACGCTGAACTTCGGTATGGATTTCATGTTGCTCGGCAGATTGACGGGAAGTTTTGATGTATACCGGCGTTATAGTTCGGATTTGTTGGTCAATAAAAGCATAGACCCTTCGTTGGGATTCGATGGAAAGGCACGTGCCAATAACGGAGAGATGCAGAATAATGGTGTGGAACTCTCTCTTTCTTACGATTGGTTGAAGAAGCGTGATATGTCTTTCACCACATCTTTCTCGGCTGCTTACAATAAGAATGAAATCAAGAAAGTGGATTATGAACCCACTGATGCATTGGATATGATGCGTGAGCCTACATCCAACTATAAGATGGGAGATACTTATAACTCTCTTTATGCCTATCGTTATGCGGGCTTGACAGCAACCGGTGACCCGTCTGTTTACGATGAAAACGGCAATGTCATTTCCATAGAACAGGTGCGTAATGTGAATGCCGTGGTTTGTGTGGGGCAACTTACTCCGAAATGGAATGGTGCATTGCAGCTCGATTTCCGTTGGAAAGGATTGAATGTGTTTGCCAAAGTCGTTTATTATACCGGCCATGCTCTGCGTGACGATGTGGTAACGCTTTATGATCCATACAATGCTATCGAGGGAGGAGCGATTCACGAAGATATTTCACGCCGCTGGACTCCGGAACATACGGATACCGATATTCCGGCCATGGGACTGCATACCAATGTAGGGGAACGCAACTATCATTGGAAATATGCCGATGTGAATACGGAGAGCGCTTCGTTCATCAAACTGAGGAATATCGGAGTGTCCTACACTTTGCCTCAGGGACTTGTGTCGAAACTGAAAATGAAAGGCATAACAGTGAAGGCTCAGGTGGACAATCTGTGTTATTGGGCTGCCAACAAGCGTGATATTGACCCCGAGGCTTTCAATGCAAATACTGGAACCCGTACGGACGCTATCATGCCGAGCTATGTTTTAGGGCTTAATGTGAAATTCTAAAAAGAACAAATGATGAGGAATATAATAAGAAATTGGACGGCTTGTATCGGCATGGTCGTAACGTTAGCGGCCTGCGACGACTATTTGGATATTACGCCCAAAGGTAAGGCTTTGCTGAAATCTACCGAAGATTATTTGGGATTGATAGAGGACAGGTCGCCCGAATATGATATGATGAATAGCTGGATTTTGGCCGGTGAGGCCAGTTGGTATAAGGCCGAAGAGTTGAAAAGTTATACCAATCCGTTGAACTCGGTAGCCTATTTCTGGGACGAGTCGTACGATCGTGCCGGGGATATGATAGAGAATGCTGCTTACAATGCATGTTATGACCGTATTACGAAATTCAATGTCGTGGTGGACGGTATTGCCTCGTCCGAGGGAAAGGAAGAGGACAAACGGATGGGAGAAGCTCAGGCACGAGTGTTGAGAGCATACAATTACTTTTTCTTGATAAACACTTTTGCCCGCCCTTATGATCCTGCTACGGCCTATCAGACTCACGGTATCATTGTCAGGGAAAAGATGTTCGAGAGTTTGGAAGATGTGGGGATACAGCAGTCGGTCGGCTATACCTATGATTTTATACAGCGCGACATAGAAGCGGCTATACCTGATTTGCCGCATAAGGCTACAAATTCGTTTCGTCCCGACAAGACTTTCGGATACGCTTTCAAAGCCAAGGTACATTTATTCCGACGGGAGTTCGAACAATGTATAGAAGCATGCGATTCCGCACTTGCGGAGGCCGCCCGGGCCGGGCACGAGTTGTGGGATATGACGGAAGGCTATAACACTTTTGCTCCGATGCTTGTGGCGGCAGGATACCCTGAAATGGCGATAGACGAACCTCAGTATGCGGGAGTGAACGACTTTGTCGAGAATGTATGGAAAACGAGAATACCTTTTGAGTATGATGCCCCGGAACAACTGTTGTATCAGTTCGGTTCCACTTATACCGATCCTTATCCTATGTACGTGCCCAAGCAAGTGCTGGATCTTTTCCAGAAGGATGCGGATTTGCGCTATCGTTATTGCATCCGTTACAAGGCCGAGCACGAGACGGCTCCGGCGGGTGACAGTAACTTTTCAACGTTGGCTATCAAGTGGAATCCCGGCGGGATGAGATTGTCCGAAGTCTATCTGATGTTGGCTGAATGTTATGCCCGTAAGGGAAACGCGGCAGATCTGTCTAAAGCCATGGGGTATATGGAAACATTGCGTGCCTGCCGTATGGTTCCCGGTCGCTATCAGCCTTTTGCGCCGACCGATGCGGAAGAAGCATTACGTTTGGTACGCGAGGAACGTAAACGTGAACTTTTCCTCACTTGTAACGGTTTCTTTGACCTCAGACGTTTTGCTACGGAGTTCAACGAGACGCAGACACGTGTGATTGAAGGGAAAACCTATACTTTGTCTCCTGCGTCTCATTTGCTAACGTATCCGTTCCCATTGAAGGCTATGCAGACGAGTAATTTGATTCAAAATAGTAAATGACGATGGAAAGAAAAAGATTGATAAGCTTAGTCGGCGGTTTATGCCTGACGGTGATAGGGACCGTAGGGGCCAAGGCACAAGAAGTGTATATAACGGTCGAGAATAAAAGTACGGAAGACGTGTTTCTGCAACCGGAAGATACGACGGGGTATCGTAAGGTTCTTCCCGGAACCACCGTAATGAAACCGGTCGTGGACGGTGCTTGTTATTATCGCTTTGTGGATGCCAATTCCAATTTCTACTCTTTATACGTGGAACCGGGAGACACATTGGAATTACTGTATGACGGGAAAAAACTTTCTTGGAGCGGTACGAAAGCCCGGGTACAGACTTTCTTGGACGAACATCGTTATATAGGCCGTGCTCCGGAACCCATAAAAACTTATTCTCAAGAGTGGGTGCGTTATAATGAAGAGAAGTTGGGAGAGCTATACGGCCTATTAGACGGCTCCGGTTTGCCTGCAAACTTTGTGGCGGTTCACAAAGAATATCTTCGTTTTGTGTTTCTGAACCTCAGATTGAATGCCCGTACCATGCAAATGTTCGGACATGGAGCCGGTGCAGGTCGGGATTATTATGACTTTTTGAAAACGCTTACCTTCGGAGATTCCCTTATTCTTTGCCTGCCCAAATGGTTCTCCGTAATGAAAGATGCTATGGAAGAGATGGAGAAACAAGGCTTTTTGACGGTTTCCGCCACCCATTATCTTCCGATTTATGCGGAGCGCATTACAGACGAGAAGCTACGCTCGAGATTTCTGGTGGAGATGCTGAGATTCACTTTACGTAAGGGATTCTCTGACGATTTCAATGTATATGTAGATGATGTGCGTCCGTTGATTACCGACAGGAAAGCTTTGGAGGATTTGGCGGAAATAGAAAAACAGTACCTTACCTTGCGCGAAAAAAACAAAGATTTGCTCAGGGGGATGGAAATGCCGGATTTTACGGCTTATACCCAAGACGGGAAAGCTTATACCTTATCCGACATGAAAGGCAAGGTGGTAGTCATAGATTTTTGGTTCACCGGTTGTATTCCTTGCCGTGCGGAAATGCCTTACTTCGACCGTCTGGCAGAAACATTCAAAGACCGTCCGGTTCAATTCCTGTCCGTTTCGTTGGATACCGGCGACCAATTGATGGCACTGTGGAAAAAGATGGTGTCGGAGAAAGACGGGAAATCACCTGTATTGAATTTGAATCTGCCCGGAGGTTTCCGTTCCGATTTTACGGCAAGAATGAACATCCGTTCTGTTCCCCGCGTGGTATTGGTGGATAAGGATGGACGTATCGTGGATGCCTATGCGAAACGACCTTCCGATCCGAAGTTGAAATTACAGTTGGAAAAGTTGATGAAATAACGTTCCCTTCTCTTGTTGAGAGGGAACAACCACGATGCCCGGCCTAAGCTTACTTGGACCGGGCATCGTGGTTTGTCGGATTATTCTTCCGTTTCCGTAGAGTCTGTGGCTACCACCGTGTCCAGGACTTCATCTTTTGTAATTTGATAACTGCCGTCGGGCGAGATGGTGATGGACAACGGGATGTAGATGTCCGAAGCCGGGTAGCTGACACTGGTGGCAAAACGCAGGTTGTTGCCGTCCGCTTTATCGAAGGCCATTCCCTCCAAAATGGCGTGGGATATGAATCCTTTTTCCATATAGCTTCTGAAGTGGTTTTTGGTAAAGACTTTATTGAAGATTTCTTTTCCTTCGCGGTTCACGCGCAGCCGGATATAGTTGTCGGCATAGCGTTCGCCGTCGTCCCCCGTCACTAACGGAAGCGTATCGTTTACCTCCCGTACGATGTCGTACGTATATCGCGTTTGTCCGACTTTGACTTCTGCACTGTAATGATAGTCTTTCATTTCCTGCACGGAATTTGTCGTGTCCGGTTTTTCATATTCACTGTATCCGCTGGTGGTTTGCGGGTTATTTCCGCCGCAACTGTAGCACAGCAGTACGGTGCATGCCATACATAGGAATTTGAAATGTGTCTGCATTTTCTTCTTTTTCTCAACAGTTTCACAAAGGAACAAAAAAAAGGTGAGTTGGACAAGCCGGTTTATTATATTTTTAGGTCTTCTTTTGTTGCCTGTTAGTCCATAAATGTCTATCTTTGAAGTCCCCAAGCATTTGCAATGAAAACAACGTTTTACTTTGTCATAGTTTTGTGCCTGTCTCTTTTGTCGGCTTGTCGCGGGGAAGAGACGAAAGCAGAAGCCGTCCGGGTCGATACGCTCTCTTTGGTTATGCAGGTAAAGGAGTGTGCCCGTCTTTATACGGCCGAATATGAAGTCCATAAATTAGTGTTGAAGGACGACCCTTTGCGGGTGAAAGGAAATCTCTTTCAGCGGGCGTTCGACGTAAAAGTTCCTATCGGCGAACGCAAGGTCATGATACCTCTCGATGTAACTCTGAAAGCTTATATTGACTTCACGGGCTTCGACGAGAAGAATGTGTTGCGTTCGGGCGACCGTATTGTGGTCACTTTGCCCGACCCACGGGTGGTCGTGACCTCCTCGCGCATCAATCACGATGAAGTGAAGCAATTTGTGTCTTTGACACGTTCGGACTACACTTCTGCGGAGTTGGCCGATTTTACGCGTCAGGGGGAAGACGAGATTCTGGCTTCCGTACCGCAGTTGGGCATTTTGGAGATGGCTCGTGAGAATGCGGCTCACGTGTTGGTGCCGATGTTGACGAGGTTAGGCTATGACGAGCAGAATATAGTGATTTCCTTCCGTAAGGATTTTACGACGGCGGATATGCCGTTGCTGTTGGAACGTGAAGGCCGGACTGAAAAACTGAAATGAAATGGGAAAATGGTTGAGTGCACTGAAGTGGCTGGTCGTGGCCGTCGTATTGGCTGTCTTTATCGGGCTGCTGATAAAATGGAATCGTAAAGGAGGCATATCGGTGGAGGCCGGTTTTGATGACCGTATCGAGCTTACCTCTCAGGAGATACGCCGTATCGAACAAATCGGACAATGGGAATTTTTGTCGGTCCAGTCTGAAGTCGTGGCCGATACGTTACGCAAAGGGTTCTTTACCGACGACCGCTTGGTGGCTGTGTACACAGGAGTTCCCCGCATCGGGATCGACATGAACCGGGTGACAGGAGAATGGGCGCAGGCGCATGGCGATACCGTGACTCTCCGTTTGCCTGCCGTGCATTTGTTGGACAAGAATTTTATCGACGAAGCCCGTACGAAGGTGTTCTATGAGAGTGGAAAATGGCCGAATGGCGCACGCCGCGATTTGTACGACCGTGCTTACGGGAAGATGTTGCGCCAATGCCTGACGCCGTCGAATATGCGTCGGGCGGAAGCCAATGCACGCAATCAGTTCACGGCCTTGTTCCGTGCTTTGGGTTTCCATACGGTGGAAATCTATTTTATAAGATAACCCAACTTAATACTAATTCACAATAAATGTTATGAACTTAAATCTTATTAAAATTGTAGGAGTAGCCGTAGGGGTTGCCGGAATGACGGTAGAGACCCGGGCGGCTGAAATGCAGGAGTATGTAGCCGAACGGGACAACACTCAGGTCAGTGTGTGGAAGAGCCATCGGCCCGAAAAACGTTTGTTCACTTCCAAAGCCGTAGAGGAGCAGATACAACGTGCCAAGAAACTGTTGACGAATACGAAATTAGCATGGATGTTTGAGAATTGCTTCCCGAATACGCTGGATACGACCGTCCACTTCGACGGGGCGGACGACACCTTCGTGTACACGGGTGATATCCATGCCATGTGGCTGCGGGATTCCGGTGCGCAAGTGTGGCCCTACGTACAGTTGGCCAATGAGGATCCTGAACTGAAGAAAATGTTGGCCGGAGTGATTCGCCGTCAGTTCAAGTGTATCAACATTGACCCATACGCCAATGCCTTCAATAAGGAGGCGACGGGAAGCTATTGGGCGTCCGACATGACGGATATGAAGCCCGAAGTGTATGAGCGGAAATGGGAAATCGACTCGCTGTGTTATCCCATTCGTCTGGCCTACCATTATTGGAAAGTGACGGGAGATGCCAGTGTCTTCTCCGACGAGTGGCTGCAAGCCGTGGCATACATTCTACAGACGTTCCGGGAACAGCAGCGTAAGGAGGGGAACGGCCCCTATCACTTCCAACGCAAGACGGAGCGTGCGCTCGACACCGTGACCAATAACGGATGGGGCAATCCGGTGAAGCCTGTAGGGTTGATAGCCTCGGCTTTCCGTCCTTCCGACGATGCCACCACGTTTCAGTTTCTGGTGCCTTCCAATTTCTTTGCCGTGACTTCCTTGCGTAAGGCAGCCGAGATATTGGCCGAGGTGAACCATGAAAAGACGTTGGCTAAAGAATGTCGTGAATTGGCGGATGAAGTGGAGGCCGCCTTGAAGAAATACGCCGTATACGATCATCCCCGTTACGGAAAAGTGTATGCTTTCGAGGTGGACGGTTTCGGCAACCGTTTGCTCATGGACGATGCCAATGTGCCCAGTCTGTTGGCCATGCCCTATCTGGGTGACGTGCCGGCAGACGACCCGGTGTATCAGAATACCCGCAAGCTGATATGGAGCGAGGACAATCCTTGTTTCTTCCGTGGTAAGGCAGGCGAGGGTATCGGCGGTCCTCACATTGGTTATGATATGCCTTGGCCGATGTCTATCATGATGAAGTGCTTCACAGCCCAGAGTGATGATGAGATTCGCTGGTGTATGAAGACCCTCCTGAATACCGATGCAGGGATGGGATTCATCCATGAATCTTTCCATAAGGATGATGCTTCGAAATACACCCGTGCCTGGTTTGCATGGCAGAACACCCTCTTCGGAGAGTTGGTCATCAAGCTCATCAATGATGGTAAGGTAGATTTGCTCAACAGTCTCTAATTGATTTCCAAAAAAGTCACTAATTGATTTTTCTAAAAAGTAACGACAATGAAAGAAATTAAAATCATAGGTTCTGCTCTTCCCAACATTCCTTGGGAAGACAGACCAGAAGGCAGCAGCGTGCCGCTCTGGCGCTATTCTCAGAACCCTATTATCAAGCGTAATCAGCTACCCGACTCCAATAGTATCTTCAATAGTGCAGTAGTTAAGTTTAAGGATGGTTTTGCAGGTGTATTCAGATGTGATGACAAGAATCGTCGTATGACTCTTCATGCCGGTTTCAGCAAGGATGCCGTACATTGGGACATTGATGAGGACACCATCCATTTCGAGTGTGATGATCCTGAGGTAGGAGAGTGGGGTTATGGTTACGACCCTCGTGTGTGCAAAATAGGCGAAAAGTATTATGTCACCTGGTGCAATGGTTATCATGGACCAACGATTGGTGTGGCATGGACAGAGGATTTCAAGACCTTTCATCAGTTGGAGAATGCTTTCTTGCCTTACAACCGCAATGGTGTGATGTTTCCTCGCAAAATCAATGGCAAGTTTGCCATGCTGAGTCGTCCGAGTGATACTGGTCATACTGCCTTCGGTGACATCTTCTATAGCGAGTCACCTGATTTGGAGTATTGGGGGCATCATCGTCATGTGATGGCTCCTGCAGCTTTCGAGGAGAGTGCTTGGCAGTGCATGAAGATTGGTGCTGGCCCGGTGCCTATCGAGACTTCCGAGGGTTGGTTGCTGCTTTATCATGGTGTGCTCCATTCCTGCAATGGATATGTTTATGCTTTTGGTGCAGCCTTGCTCGATTTGGATGAACCGTGGA
>OHPY01000190.1_pt1 | contig 13054 bp, 10 predicted proteins | sample 1577841 | NCBI WGS metagenome assembly OHPY01 (sample SAMEA3879523, study PRJEB24766) | human gut metagenome | biome: human-associated habitat; feature: feces | place: USA | collected 1985/1987 | reverse complement strand
ATGAGCAGGATGATTGCTGGTATGAGCTGTATTCTTTTGCTTCTAAGCAAGCTCTGCTGGGGCTTTGCTTTGAGGGTATAGAGCGATTGGGGAAGGAGTATCCTGAGGAGTTGAAGCAGAACCCGATAGGGAGGGAACTGCTGATGACTTGGATGGGGAAGGCGCAACAGATTCGCAGACAGAACATGAAGGTGAATGCTGAGGCGGGTAAGCTCTTCTCGATGCTGAGGGAGGATGGGCTGAGGTGTTGCATTCTAAAAGGTCAGGGGAATGCCTTGATGTATCCGAATCCTTATTCACGTACTCCTGGAGATATTGATGTTTGGATTGATGCCAGTAGGGAGAGGATTATGGAATATGCTCAAAAGAAGTTTGAACTGGAAGATGATATCAGACTGCAGCATCTGGAGACTTCCTTGGATGGTGTGCCTGTAGAGTTGCATTTCTTTCCTTGCTCCATGAATAATCCTATCTATCATGCTAGATTGCAGAAATGGTTTCGAAGGAATGCGGATCTGCAATGCTCAAATGTTGTTGGGCTGCCCGATGGGGCTGGGGATATTGCTATACCAACGACGGCATTTAATGTTGTTTATCAGCTGACGCATCTGTATCACCATTTCTTTGATGAAGGGATTGGAATGAGGCAAATCATTGATTATTTTCTTGTAGTCAATGATTTCTCAAAAAATGTATTTTTGAATAATAAATCTTCGAAAATCACCCCGTCCCTCTTTTTTGATAAAGCAAGCTGCACTCGGCAATTTGAAAGCGAGCTTTCATTGCACTCATTGGCATCGCTTTTTCCCCTTAAAGAGGGCTCCACCTCTCACCCTCAGGGAAGAGGGAGGAAACCGCCCTACTCGGTGCTGTGATCTTGATTTTTAAGTATCAGATTTGAGACAAAGGTTATAGTTATGTCCGTTTCATCAACAGTTTTTGGTTATCATGTTCAATATCTCTATACGTTGTATAGAATGATAGAGTCTGCTGATTCTAAAGAAGTATTCGTGCCCGAAGGAAGAGAAGATTTAGACATATATTTGAATGACCAAATTATCGAAACCATACAGGTGAAGTGTTATTCTGGGACAATCGTGTATTCTGATCTGTTTTCCAAGGGTAAATCTACTTCTTTGTTTTCTCGTGGTAAGGATAGTTTAGATGAAAATTCAAATGTAAAAATATCATTCGTGGCGGTTGGACATGGCAATGATAAAGGAGTGATTTCTGATAGATTGACGAAGGTGTCCTCTCTTGTAAAGTCGCTCAAAAAAGAGGAAACTCTTCATTTGGATTATGCTTCTTCCAAGGAGCTTGCTGCAAAAATATTATGGCAGTCTAAATCGCAAGGAGAGTTGGAAAATTATGTTGAATCCGTTTTAAAAAATCGATTTCCATCTATTGATCCTTTAATAGTAAAGGATTATTTGGTTCAGTGGATTTGTTATCTTGTGATAAATGAAATGTCTGCTACTTATGATGATTTATGTTGTCAGGTAGGGCAGATTATTGAGTTTTCTGTGCGCCAAAAGGAATTCTTTACTCAATTTGGACTAACAGTAATTCCACTTTTTCAGTCAGTTTGTCAGGAAGATGTTAATTCTGAAATATCTTATTATCAAGGTATATCTGCTAAGGAAATACATATTGCCAAAAATTATGATGTTGTCAGAGAAGAAAAGTTGCAACAACTCTATGAGAAGCTGAAAGACAATAATCTTGTTTTCATAACGGGTGTCTCAGGTTCTGGCAAAAGTAGTTTAGCATATCGTTATTTGAAGATTTGTGGTACTCCTTTACGATACGAGATTAAATATGTAAATCGAAATAACATATCGCAAATCATTGCCACCATCAAAGATATTTCGAAAGGCTTGAAGAGTGAAGCTTTTGTTTATTTAGATGTGCTGCCATACGATACTTCATGGATTCAAGTGGTAAATGAAATAGAGGATACTCCTTTTGTTAAATGCTTAGTAACAATCCGGCAGGATGATTGGAATAGGTGTAAAAACAAGGTTAATGAGAAACTTCATTATTCTACTCTTGCCTTAGATTTAACCGAATCTGAGGCAAAGGATATCTTTGATCATCTATGCGATAGAGGATTGTGCCATATTGATATATTTGAAGAGGCTTGGAATGAATCCGGACATCCTCAAACATTGCTTGAATATGTGTATTTCTTGACACATGGTGTTCCTCTAAGGGCAAGAATCTCTGAACAGATAGGAAGACTTGATCATGTAAATGCCTCCTTTCTTCAGTATATATCTGTCTCGAATGTCTTGCAGGGAAATATCTCTGTGAATGCCATTCGGAACTTGTGTCATCTTTCTCCAATGGACCTGTCTCGAAGTATAGACCAAATGAAAGGTGAATTCTTTGAGTATAATGGTGAAGGATTTTCTGATGTTCACCCCATTAGAACTCATATCATAGTTGAAGAGATATTTAGGAATTATAGAAATGGATTAGGAGAAATCGGTATGGAATTATTCGAGCATATTAATGAAAACACAAGTCCTTTGTTTCTTATGGCCCTTATAGATGAAGGAAAATATACGCCTGATTCTCTTTTACGTGAATTGGAGGGTAAGAAGATAAACTCTATGCAAGCGTATATTGTGGCAAGAACATTGGTGTGGTGTGGAGTTAAACATTATATTGATAATAATCAAGCCGCGTTTGATTGGTTAAGGCAAACTGCGCCTCTTTGTTGGCAAGTGTTAGTGCCTGTTAACTTTACGGAAATCGAACTTGAGGAATCTGTTGATAAATTGTTTGGAAGCCATATAGGTATTACTATAGATGATGTAAGAAAAAGATTTTCTTTGCAGACTGAGGTCTATTTCTATTTATGTAAATGGCTTGATAGTTCTATCTCTTTGGAAAAGCCTAAAGAGTGGCGAGACTATTTTTGGTTGGCAAAATTCTTAACGATATGTAATTTGCAGCTTTCTTATAAGCCAGAATTTGCTGATTTTAAGATAGATGCTAAAGCTCCTAATAATTTGGAAGAGATGGCAGATGTTCTTCTTGGACTGAAATTGGCTGGTTACGATTCTACCACATTTAGTCAACTGGAAGAAAACTTCGTTAAACAATTTCGCATCCAAAATAATATCTTGGAGTTTGATATTTGTGAAAATGAGGTTAAATGTCTTACTTTCTTAGACTATTTTACTGCAGGGAAACAATTTGAAAATGGAGATGGAGATATAATGCATCGCATTAATCTGCATCATATTGATTTGCTGAGAAAAGCATTTCCAAATGCAGATGTATATCATTCAGAGATCATAAAAGATGAGATTTTTGAAAATATAGATTTGACTTTTGAAAAGCATATAAGTAGAGAAATGTTACCGCTTGACGATATGCAAGAGCCGCGCACAATGATGGTGCATTTGTATGAGAAAAGCTATGTCCTTCCTTCCAGAAAAGCTTATTGTGATCAATTGATAACTTTGCGTAAGCTATTTGTTGATGTAATAAAAGAATATTGGCAAGGTGTTGATGACATTCATCGAGTAGGAAAGGCGTACAATGCCAAAATGGATCAAGTTTCTTATGATGTGTGTGATAAGATTTTAAATACTCACATAGAGTTGCCTGCAACTGAAATAAATAGATTCGGATTAGGTTATGAAATTAACAAAAAGGAGAATGAAGACCAAAGTGCAAAAGATAATTTGAAGAAATTAAACTCCTTGTATTCTCATTATTCTACTGATTTGACAATCTTCTTCAGACAGTGTTACCAGCCTTCAGGTGGCTTCATCAATGATATTCAAAGAATGACGATGATATTGCTGGATGCACAGGATAAGTTGAAAAAATTGCAAAGCTTATTTCATCAGGTTTTTGATGGTTATGTTGATGTCGTTGAGATCAAGCAGCTTGATGAGAGAGAAAAACAGCAGATGACGTGCCTTATTGCAGTTTATAATTGGTTGGCTCAAAACCAGCCTTATATGTCTTGCAGGCAGTTATTAAAGCAGATAAAACCAAAGAAACTGACGGCTACTCAAACATCTGAAGTCAACAATGAGGTTATAGATAATCCGTCTCAAACTATAGTTGACTCTATTGAAGATTTGGAAAATCTTCGGAATATGCAATTGAGAGATATTTATAATAGATGCTCTCATCTTGATGACTTATCTATCCAAATCGTTGATAAGTATATAAAACGCTATGATGATACTATAGAGAGTATGAGAAATTGTAGTTTATAGTTAACTGTATTTTGCTGCTATCGTCAAAATAGATAACGATAGGTTGGCAAGAAAAATAAAGTCCTTACTTAACTCTCTGCTATTGAAGAGAATGAAGCAGTTGGAAAACAATCAAAAGGCAATATGAGGTTATCTTGTGATCCCAATGAAATCTTGTGGTATGCGATGAGTTCTCCTTTTCGACGGGAGATGAAGGCCAAGGCACTCTTGGATGCTCACCATATAGAGAATTTTATCCCGATGAAGAAAAGACAGGAGATTCGGGATGGTGAAATCGTGACGTGGGAGGAGCCGGCTATCCACAACTTTGTCTTCGTGCATGATAGCTACAATGGCATCATGAAAGTGAAGAAGGGATTTAGAAGGGGCTGGACATCCTGCAGTTCATTCTAAATCCCTTGTCTCCGATAGTTGTGCCACAGAGACAGATGGATGACTTCATCCGTCTTTACGAGTCGGACGGTTATGACGAGCCCGAGTTTCTCACGCCCCAGACGATGGGGCAGCTTCGGAAGAATGCAAGGGTGGTCATCGGCGATGGCCCACTTGCTGGCATCTCTGGTTATTACCAGCGAGTGAAGGGGGCGAAGGACAAGCGCTTCATAGTGTTGATAGAGGGCTTGATAGCAATGGCATGCAGCGTGGAGTGTAAGTTCGTGAAAGTAAAGTAGGTATGAAGTTCAGCTTACTGTTAAAAGATATAAAAAACTTGCGAAATCCATAATTTATATCTATTTTTGCATCATGAATCTCACTCTTTTGTTAGAGATGAGGATAAAAAAAATGAAATATTGTAATGCGGAATTCTCTAAGTACTTGAATCACAGTGGTAAAACTGAGATTTGAGGAACCTAAGGAATGCATATTCAGTAATATTTATACTATGACTCAACAATTATCTTTAGCTTCAGCAATTACAAGAAACCAGGCAAGAGCTTACTGATACAAAGAGAAAGCTGAAAACTGCTGAGACCCTGTTGGCAGATGCCAAAGAGAAGAACCGTCAGTTGGAAGCTGAACGAGAGAAGGATGCCAAGGAGCGTAAGGACTTGGAGAATGATATCGCTCTCCTTCGTTCTGATCTTTACAGTGGAACAAAGAGCCAGCAGTCAGGTCGTTCTGCGGAAGATGTAGGAGCTAATGATGGCAGGGATGATTTCGATGGTACGGATGCATCTTTACCAGAGGCAAATCGTAAGGATGATGTGTCCTCAGAGGCAAACTCTGATGGCGAGAAATCAGAGAAATCTCAATCCGGAGAGCCTAATAACTCTTCGGAAGACAGAGACTCTAGTAAAGGAACTCCGGGAACACCAACTCCTAAGACAATATATCATGGTCCTTCTCGTAAGGGTCGTACTTATAATAAGCATACAGTTGGTACGCCGATTATCCATAAGTGCGATTTGAGTCACTTGCCTGAATACTTCCAGCATTGAAGGACCGAGCCTTGGCTCCTGGTTCCAACGTAAACGTAGATGAGACATGGGAGTGATTCCAGACTCATTTCGGTCATCGTAAGACCTATATGTGGTGTTTGGTAAATCGAAAGGGCTCGTTGTTCTTCGGTAGTGTTCAGGGTGCATTGAGATCGGCAATGTACAATACCTTTATCCAGACTTGCAAGCAAGTCGGAGTCTCGTTCAGACAATATTTCAAGGCTTTACTCAAAGCAGTGAAATCTGGTAGAACGGACTATGAGAACCTGCTTCCGATGACAATCTGCTTGGATTAATGAAATTTTTAGTGAAAAAATTTAAAAATGAAATTTGCGGGCTTTGCAAAAAATCCCGCAAATAGGGGCGTTGTGACATTTTTGGACGCTTACGATGGCAAGGACGCTGAGCTCCCTCAGCATGCTGCCTAAAGTTAAAGAATAAAAAATCGAAACTTTTTTTTAAAATCCGTAAGCATCCAACCCCTATTTTGGCGGTTTGGACAATAAGTGCTACCTTTGCGCCATGTTAAACATTAAATGTTATAAGTATGGCAATAAGTAGTAAAGATCTTGAGAGCCTGTGGCAACGCTATAAAGCGGAGGCGGTACCATCAGGCATTTCGGTAAATCAATTTTTCGAATCCAATGGAGTTCCTTATCATGTATTTGAAAAGTGGTACAAGAAGAAGTTCCAGGCTCCAAATGTTGTGGAGTGTGTTGTTGCAGGTGCGCCAGATTCAACCAGTGCAGTTCCAACACCATCCAAGCAGGGTAATCCTTCAGCCGGTTTATCTCCAGCTCCGACCGAGGATGCCGTTGTCATCAAGTATGTCAATCTTGGGCTTAGCAATGGTATGAAGATAGAGCATCATAATTTGAGCTATTCTGGTCTTCAAAGTTTTATCTCTAAACTTCAAGCCTTATGTTTAGCTTAAATGGTGCCGTAAAATATAAGTATATTCCCAACTATCAGGATATGCGTGGAGGTTATGACAAGCTTTGTGGAGTGATACGCTCTTTGGGCGAAGATCTAGAGGATGGCACCGCTTACGTGTTTACTTCCAAGGATCAAAAGATAGTAAAGATCATCAGACATGAACATAATGAGTGTCAGATGTATTATCAGAAGTTTGACAAGAACATGAGTTTTGTCCGTCTAGAGTTTGAAGGTGTCCTTCCAATTTATGTGTTGGAGTGGAAGTATCTAGTGGCTATGCTTTCATGCCCTGTTGTAAAAAGCATAGGTCCAATAGAGCTAAAATGCTATGAGGAAGCAGCTTGATGGCGAAAATGATAGTTAATTTCTGAAAAAGTGTATTCGTTTTTTTTTGTAAAATAGAGTTAAGTAAATGATATTCAGAGTGTTGCGGAAAGCTTTAAGGTTGGCTTGTTAAGCCCTGTTTTCGATGTTTTGCGATACTGCAAACATGTCTGACATAGGGTGGTATTACGACTAACGTTAAGTCTCTAAAACAGCGTAAAATACTGAATGTTAGATTGTTAAATAAGTTTTATGCGTTTTGTGGAGTCTCATAATATGATTATCTTTGCATCTGCAAACGTTTCATATTATGGCAGATATACATATAGACATAGAGCGCATGATAATGCATTCCAATTACTTGCTGGAGGTAGACAATTCTTCAGCAAGTAATGGATTATCGGATATGGAACGTAAGCAATATCTAGATCAGATAAAGGAATTGGTTCAGACTGTCCAGACACTTCTGGATGCCAATATTGCCTTGGGTAATAAGCAGAAGGAACTACAGGCAGAGGCAGATCGTAAGATTGCCGGTTTGCAGGATCAGGTTGACAAGCTTACTGGAGAACTGCAAGCCCGTAGGCGTAAGATGCATGGCAAGAACAATGAGAAGCAAACTGGTGACAAGTCGGTAAATACAGGCAAGACCAAGGATGAGGAAGAGGGGGAATACATCGAGAATGGATGTGAGCAACCTTCCGATTCTGATGATTCAGACGAAGTTACCGACACAGAGGCGACCAATCCCAAAAAGGATTTGAGCCAACGCCCGGACCACTACAAGACTATGAAGGCTGAAGTTCTTGTGGTTCATGATTGTGACAAGGACAAGCTTAAGGCTATGGGTTTGGAGTTCATTCGCTATACCAGACCTGTCGACCAGTTTGACCGAATCAGTATGACACGTCAGGACCGCTACCTTTATGCTTGGGTACGTGACAAGGACGGCAACGAGTTCGCTTTCTTCGTGCCAAAAGATGAAGGGGTAGAGCAGCGTGCTTGCACTTTTGTCGATGAGTCAAAGTATGACATGCCAAGCATGGTTCCTCATACCAGCAGTACAAGTGGCATGCTTTCAGACTTGATTGTCAATCGCTTTCAGTATGCGATAACGAGTGGACGTGAGATGTATCGCATGGTTAATGAGAAGATGCGTATGTCTAAGTCTACTATTTTCAACTGGTTGCGACATGGGGCAGAGTTCTTGGAGAATTGTCAGGAGACCATCAAACAATGGCTATTGAAACCTGGCTCAACGATTTATTGTGATGAGTCCTGGGTTGACACCAAGGTGACGGATGCCAATGGTGAGGTGCATTATAAGAAACGATATATGTGGGTCATTGTCAACTTGACCACCAAGGTCTGCTATTATCTGTATGGCAGTCGTAAGAAAGAGGTTATCAAGGAGTTTCTTGGTGACTTCAAGGGCACGTTGATGACCGATGCCTATGCTGCATACCTTTACTTCAATAAGTTGAAGGACTGTACTCATGTATGTTGCTGGTCGCACGTTAGAAGACTGTTTGTCTCGGCGAGTCGTGACTACAAGGATACCTTGGCACAGGCATTCATAGACTTGATCGGTATATTATATAAGGTCGAAGTTGAAAATCAAGTGTTGGGTCGCACAGAAAAAGAGATAGTCAAGCATCGAGGTGAGGAATCCCTACCAGTTTTACACGACCTCTATCAGCAAGCGACGGCACTGTTGAAACAGTTTGAGAAAAACGAGATTAAGCTCTCTGCTAAGTTGCAACAAGCCTTGACATATATGACCAAGCATTGGGAAGAGCTGATGGCATATACGAAGATAGGTAGCGTCTTGATAGACAACAACTGTTGTGAACGCGCAGTCCGCCCATTCACAAATCTCCGAAAGAACTTCGGTGGATTTAGCAGTGAGCAGGGTGCCAGAGTTACAGCGGCCTTCCTTACTTTCGTTGAAACCTGCAAGCTAATGGCAATGGCTCCACTGGATTTCTTCAGGGGATTCTTTGACATGATTGTAGCTGGAAGAAGGGATTATGCCTTGATGACAGAGGCACTTTTAGTTAAACCTGTTTAAAAATCAGAAAAGTCCAATTTCTTAAAATACCCTGTATCCCCAGTAAACACTGGGGATGGAGTTGTATTGTCATAGGGGTTGGATGCTTACTAAAATCCAGGTACAGCTAACCCACTGATAAATAGTGGGCACGCTGTATTGGTGGTTTACAAAATAAGGAAATATGGAAAAAAATGATAAGGAACGACTTGATGTGATATGGAATAAAGGTCAAGTAGTTAAAGGCTACAATGAAAAATGTTATAGAAAGGATGCTTGTGGGGCATGGATGATTAGAGAAAAGTATGGAGATAGAACTTCCCCTTTTGGTTGGGAAATTGATCATATTTATCCTAAGTCAAAATTGTCAGAAAGCATAAGTGATGTTTCCTTGATAGATGATGTGAAAAATCTAAGACCTCTAAATTGGAAAAATAATGAATCTAAAGGTAATGATTATCCTTCTTATCAGGCTAAGATAACTTCTGATGGTAATAAAAATGTAGAAGGTGTATATGAATATACCGTCAATGAAGAAACACAAAAAATAATAGAACAACTTTTTAAAAGTAAGTTATGTTAAGTGATTTGAATACTATAGTACAATTCTTCTCTGCTCTTTATGTGACAATTGCTATAGATAATATGATGTTCAATCGCTTTTGGACTCCGGATGTCTTTGCTGTTGTGGAAAATGCCTTGAAAAAATTTGATTTCGCTTTGAGTACGCCAAAGCAGCAAGAACTTCTAAATGTAATAAAAAATAGGTCTGTTGAGATTGATACAAGCGCAAGAAGAGAAGGGGCTTTTTATCTTATGCTCTGTGTTTCTCTTTTGATATATTTTGCCTTTGAAGGATTGCTGTCAGAGACGAATCAATGTATATGTTGTTTTGTTATATTAATGGATATGGCAATGGTTTTTGGATTATATATTATAGGGGCTTTTGAATGGAAAAGATGGTGGGAAGTCTGGTTTAGGTACATATTTGCAGTGATAGCTGCATTTGTTTGGCTATATTTGACTTCTAACGCTTCTCTGAAAATTTTGAGCATGAAAGACTTTGCCATTTCTAAAAATGTATCTATTACTTTCTTGGCAAGAATATTGATAATTTTGGTGTTTCTTGTTCCCATAGTGATGCGTATTGTTATAAATTGGTTGTATTCGACTGTTTATGTCAAGTACTTGGATGTTCGGTTAACTGAAGAGTATGTTGCTTATCAAAATACGAAGAAAGCAATACGAAGCAAAAATAAGGACTTGTGTGATTTAAGATATGATGGAGTATATAAAGAAGTCTTCTTTTCTGCTGATAAATCACAAGATAATGTTGAGACAGTGCTAGTAAATAAGCTGTTGGATTACCTTTCTTTCGCATGTAAACCTGTTAGAGTATTAGAACTTTTGTGTTATAGATTTTCTGCTGATTATAGAAATGATAACAATAATGTTAGTAAAGGTAATGAGGAAGCTTCTTATGAATTACCAGAATGAGGTATGAAAACTCAATGTGTTAATGTTTAAAGGTATAGTTATGTTAGATAAAATTCCATTTAAAGTCTCGGCAAGGACAGCTCGGTTAATTGGTCGAGAAAACGTGGCTACTGCTAAGGGTGCCATTATCGAGTTAGTGAAGAATGGCTATGATGCAGATAGTCCATTTTCTATAGTTCTGATAGACAATAGGTATGGTGTGTATCATAATAGGCTTGATAAAGAACTTTATGAAAAGTATTTGTCCTTAGGGATTGAAGAAAGCTTGTTGACTTCTATCTATCAATTGAATGAGGATGCTTATTATGAGAGACCAGATGTTGATATTGAGAAAATAGGAGTACTCAAGAAGCATCTTCAGAGTTATTCTAGTCTGTATATCATTGATGCTGGTGAAGGAATGACAGATTCTATCATTAGAAATTGTTGGATGACTATTGGCACAGACAACAAGTCAACTCATTTTACAACTCATGGTGGTCGAGTAAAAGCTGGTGCGAAAGGTATCGGTCGTTTTGCTCTTGATAAACTTGGGGAACGATGTGAGATGTTTACTTTCTTTGATCCAACTGTGCATGAAGACAAAAATGAAGATGATGAGGCATCTGATTTTTGTGGCTATCATTGGATTGTAAATTGGAATGATTTTGAAGGAAAAGAAAAAACTATAGATCATGTTAGTGCGGAATTGGAGGGAATCTCTGATTTGACATATATGGATTGCCTTCGTCAACTACCCTTGACATCTTCTTTGGAGAAACTTGTAGGGGATAAATCTCTTTCGCATGGTACGATTCTCAAAATAAGTGGTTTGCGTGACATTTGGGATGATGAGGCGATAAAAAATGTATATGAGGATCTTGGGGTGTTGGTTCCACCTAGTGAGAATCGTGATTTTACAATAAGTTTAGTGTCTCTTGATAGTCCGCAAAAGTATGGAGAACTGGAAAGTTCCTTTTGCGATGATTTTGATTATAAAATTGTTGCCCATGCAGATGCTGATCAGAATGTTAATATTAGAATATATAGAAATGAATATAATGTAGAAGCCATTCCTTTATCTTTCTATAATCGAGAAAATCAGCAGGAACATCCCTATAGACGAGAAGACTTTATGCGTGGATATTGGGATGCAACTCGTACGTTTGGACAACTTATACCTGGATTCCGAGATTCAGATGTAGATGGAGTCTTGGCAAAAATAGGTACATTTGATTTTGTCTTTTATTATTTGAAACGCTCTGCTACTAAAAATGATGAAGCTCGTTTCTTTTATAGACAATGTCCTTACAATCTGCGTAAAAGTTGGCTTGATAAATTTGGAGGAATAAAATTGTTTAGAGACAATTTTAGGGTGCGCCCATATGGTGAAAAAAATGATTCTGCCTTTGATTGGCTAGGCATTGGTATGAGAAAAAATAACAGTCCTGCTGGTATTGCCAAAAAACAGGGTGGTTATCGTGTTGAGTCTGAAAATATTGCAGGCTCTATACTTATATCTCGTCTGGCAAATATTGATTTTGAGGATAAGTCTAGCCGAGAGGGTTTGCAGGAGAATAAGACATTTGCGATACTTAAACAGATTATTATCGGGATTATAAGAATCTTTGAGGATGATAGATCATTAATAGCTCGTGAACTGGATGCAGATGACCAAGAACGCAATGGAGCTGCAAGGGATAGAGAAAAGGCCGAAGAACTTGCTAATAAGATAATAGAGGAGCATCGTAAGAAGAGACTAACTTCTGTGGCTTCTGACGATGAAAATTCTTTTGATTATCAATTGAATCTGTTGGCAACAGTCAATGAACAAAAGAATGAAGAGATTAAACAACTTCATGAAGAACAGCGAATTCTGAGAGCGTTAGCTAGTAGTGGGCTTATGCTGGCATCTTTTGCTCATGATTTGAGCAAGTATAATGCTAATTTGGATAATCGTTATGACAATATAGTGGAGTTGCTCAATGGCAAGATAACTATTGAAGATTTTCCTGCTGTTAGAAGGAAGAATCCGTTTATGCTATTAAATCAAGCTAAGGAGAATGATTCAAAAATGCAACGTTGGTTTAGTTTTTCCACAGATATTGTAAAAAAGGATAAACGTAAAAGAAAGGCAGTAGCCTTAGTGGCTTATTTTGAAAAATTGGAAGAGACTTGGGCTGGGATTTTAGGAGAACGTGATATACATTTTTTGCATGATCGAGTGGCTGATGTTGCTATTAGGGCTTTTGAAATAGACCTTGATAGTATATTTTACAACTTGATTTCAAATTCTGTTGAGGCTTTTATTCGGCTTAGGGAGAATCGTGATAGAGTGATAACTGTTTGTGTTGAACAATAGGGTGTCCAGTTCCATGTTCTCGTTTTTGATTATGTTTTAGCAACTTAGCACACTGTAAATCAGTAAATTAAGCACAAAATATAAGACAAATTTAACTGTCAAAAAGTCTGATGTAGATTCGCACAAGATTATAGTTTATTTAGTGAATGATTATCAATGACTTAGATGGTTATTACATTGTTTTTGATACTAAAAACTGGAACACAGAACTGGACACCCTAGT
>OHPY01000177.1_pt1 | contig 13430 bp, 10 predicted proteins | sample 1577841 | NCBI WGS metagenome assembly OHPY01 (sample SAMEA3879523, study PRJEB24766) | human gut metagenome | biome: human-associated habitat; feature: feces | place: USA | collected 1985/1987 | reverse complement strand
TTGGGGTATAATAAAATGCTATTTAAATTAAAAAACGGACATACGATTTTAGAAGAAACCATCCAGGTCTTTCAAAAGGATACACGGTGTCATCAAATTATCGTAGTGGCCAGTAAGGAAGATATCGAAGTTTTTATGAAGCTATGTACACAAGGGAACATCGTGTTTGTACAAGGTGGGGCAACTCGTCAAGATTCTGTGTATCATGGCTTGAAAGCGGTGATGTGTGAACATGTATTGATTCATGATGGGGCAAGACCGTGGCTGACCATGGATTGTATTGATCGTATTGTTGAAAGCTTACAAGAGCATGATGCTTGTTTGCTCATGATGCCGGTGAAAGATACGATTAAGGTGAAAACGACTCCGCAGCGCGCTACTTTATATCAGGCACAAACACCACAAGCTTTTCGAACAAGTGCGATTTTAAAAGCGTATCACAAGGCATATCAAAAACAGCTGCAAGCTAGTGATGATGCACAGATCATGGAACTTTGTGGGGATCATGAAGTGTATGTGGTAGAAGGCAGTTATGGGAATATGAAGGTTACGACAATTGAAGATATTGCAGGGAAATAGAAAACTGAGCTTTAGGAATCACTATTTGATGAAGTCTTTTGGATGTGGACGATTGCGCATGCAGCATATTCTATTTGCTTGCTGATTCCATAGGAAATAGTTATATGAAAGGGAACGATGGATGGTCGTTCTCTTTTTAACGAAGAAAAAAGTTTAGGGCAATAAGGAAATATCAAATGATAACCAATAAGTACAAGCAGGGCTATCAAAACTATCGCATATCTATGATACAAAGAATATGAAGAATCATAGAAAACATAATGTTGAAACATTAAAAACGGAGCATCTTTTTTTAAGAGAAGCATAAGCATTTTTTTGTGTATTTGTATTTCTGAAAGACACATGCTATAATGCACAGGCATGAAAAATGGAGGTTCTATATGATAGGGACAAACAATGTGAGCGTGCGTTTTGGTGCACGCACGTTATATAAGGATGTAAATTTAAAATTCACGGATGGTAATTGCTATGGGTTAATTGGCGCAAATGGAGCCGGTAAAAGTACTTTTCTAAAAGTGTTAAGCGGTGAATTAAAGCCAGATACCGGAGATGTTTTTACCGGACCAAATGAAACGGTTTTTACACTGGAACAGGATCATTACAAGTTTGAAGAATTTCCGGTGTTAGAAACCGTGATGATGGGAAATGAACGCTTATATGCCATCATGAAAGAAAAAGAATACTTGTACACAAAAGAAGGCGAATTTACCGATGAAGATGGAGTAAAAGCCGGAGAATTAGAAGAAGAATTTGCGAATCTTGATGGCTGGAATGCGGAAAGTGAAGCAGCCAACCTTTTGGAACAGTTGGATATACCGGTAAGCTTACATCAAGAATTGATGTCATCTATGACGCCTGCACAAAAGGTTAAGATTCTGTTAGCGCAGGCATTGTTTGGCAAGCCAAATACACTGTTGTTAGATGAGCCTACCAATGGTTTAGATTTAAAATCCGTTGCCTGGCTGGAGCATTTTTTGATCAATTATGAAAGTACCGTCATCGTCGTATCGCATGATCGTCATTTCTTAAACAAGGTATGTACACATATCGCCGATGTGGATTTCGGAGGGATTAAGATTTACAGCGGTAACTATGATTTCTGGTATGAATCCAGTCAGCTGCTGGCAAAACAGATGAAAGATGCAAACAAGAAAAAAGAAGAAAAGATTAAGGAATTAGAAGCTTTTATTGCCCGATTCTCAGCGAATGCCGCAAAATCGAAACAGGCAACTTCGCGTAAGAAAATCTTAGATAAGATTACGCTGGATGATTTACAGCCATCTACCAGAAGATATCCTTTTGTGGATTTTAAGCCGGAACGTGAATCAGGAAAAGCCATTTTATTTGTCGAAGATCTTTGTGCATCGATTGAAGGAAAAGAACTTTTGCATAACATTTCGTTTTCTTTAATGAATGGGGATAAGATTGCCCTGATCGGCAATCCCTTGCAAACTTCATTATTATTAAAACTTCTGGCGAAAGAAATAGAACCGGATAGTGGGAAAGTAGAAATTGGACAAACTATTACACCAAGCTATATCCCTGATGATAATGCTGCTTACTTTGAAGGGGAAGAAAGTATTTGCGACTGGCTGAGCCAGTACACGAGTATTGATGATATGAGTTATATTCGCGGATTCTTAGGAAGAATGTTGTTTAGTGGGGAAGAAGCCTTAAAACCTGTCAATGTGTTATCCGGAGGCGAACGTGCTCGTTGTATGTTATCAAAAAGCATGTTGGAAGCACCGAATTTATTGTTGCTGGATGATCCTACCAACCACCTAGATCTGGAATCCATACAGGCTTTAAACAATGGCCTAATCAACTTTAAGGGAGAGATGGTCTTTACCTCTCATGACCATCAATTCATTCAAACAATCGCAAACCGTATTATTGAAATTCGCGAGGATGGCATCATTGATCGCCGCATGAGCTATGATGAATATTTAGAACGTGAATATGGTATTGAAGAGTAAATTCATCATGGCACTGCCTATAAAATTCATAAGCAATAATTATTTAAAATAAGCAAAAGAAAAGCTGATGTATATGTAATACCTTTATTGGTAAGAAACATAGAAACATCAGCTTTTTTTCTGAATGTAAGTAGACTTGTTAATACATGGAACGCTTCATCCAATTGCCTTTTTTATAATATAAGAAGAGCCATAAAGCACTGGCAGCCCATGTTAATGGCCAGCCCATAAAGACAACTCCGATATCATGGAAGATAGGAACACTTGCCAATATCCATGTCATACGCATTCCACACCAGCAAGTAATCATGACAATCATAGGAATCGTGGTAATACCGGCACCACGGATGATCCCGTTAAAGGCATGAGAAATAGCAAGGAAAATATAAAATGGAGCTAATACATGCATCATATACAAACCATAGGAAATAACCTTAGGATTATCAGAGAAGATGGATAATACCTGCTCACCGAATATTAACAATAAGGCTGAGATGGCGATGGTTGTGAGTAGGGACATGATGATACCAGAGCGTGCTCCTTGCTTCACACGGTCATATTTCTTAGCTCCCATATTTTGTCCGGTAAAGGTTGTTAAAGCCATAGAATAGCTCATCACCGGTAAAATGGCAAAGCCATCAATCTTGGTATAAGCACCACAGCCAGCCATCGCTAAAGAGCCAAAGGCATTGATATTACTTTGCACGATAACGTTTGAAAAGGAAACAACGCCGTTTTGAATACCACTCGGTAAGCCTAAGCGGATGATTTCAATCAACTTATCTTTATGAAAGCGAATCTTTTTTAAGGTGACTTTATATTCTTGTTTCGTTTTGATGAGTAATAAGAGGGTTAACACGGCACTGATGGTTTGAGCAATTAAGGTCGCCCAGCCTACGCCGGCTATGCCCATATCAAACACGATGACAAACAATAGATCCAACAGGATATTGGTGATACTGGATACAATCAGAAAATATAATGGATTTTTAGAATCCCCAACAGCACGCAGGATACCACTGCCCATGTTGTACAACATAACGGATAGAATACCACCAAAATATATACGCAGATACAAAACAGAACTGCTCATAACATCTGATGGAGTTCCAATCCAACGCAATATGGTTGGAGAGAAGATGATTCCAAACAAGGTCATAAAGATACCGGCTGTCATAGTAAGGGCCAAAGAAGTATGAATACTGTCTTGTAAGCTTTTCATATTACGAGCGCCGAAATAACGAGAGATGATAACTCCAGCACCAACCGATAACCCCATGAAAAAGCTGACAAGCAGGTTAATAACGGGAGCACTGCTGCCAACAGCAGCTAAGGCCTGTGCACCTATATAATTACCAACAACGACAGAATCCACCGCATTATAAAGCTGTTGGAATAAATTGCCTAATAAAAGCGGCACGGAAAATAATAATAACTCTTTCCATATAACACCTTCTGTCATTAATCCTTTCTGTTTGGTTTTCTCCTGTTGCATGACATCACCTTACCCCTTATTTCTTATGGTTCTTTATTATACACCCGACTTTGAAAAAAAGATAGTTCACAAAATCATTCTCTTTCATAGAAGTTGCGGTTTTCTTTCATTTATCCTCAAAAAAACATCCTGCCCTATATTGGAGAAAGCTTGTGGCAGCTTACTAATATAAGACAGGATGGAGGGAAATGTGATTAGTTAGGATTTGGGGTGCATATACTTACGCTGATACTCATCAACAGGTAAAGGAATGCTGTAATAAAAGCCTTGAACAAGTGTTACACCGCAGGATGTGAGGGTCTGCAGCTGTTGCAGTGTTTCTATACCTTCAGCGATAATTGTAATATGTAATTCTTCACATAGTTTCATGATGGCAGTTACTATTTTTTGCGTCCGTGGATTACTGTCTAATTCATTGATGATACTCTTGTCTAGTTTCAAGACATCAAATGGAGCAGCGGATAATAATGCCAGATTGGCATACTCAGTACCAAAATCATCTAACGATATTCTAAAACCATGATGTTTTAATTCATGTATCAAAGTTATAAGGTCTTTATCAGAAAGATGATCGCCATGTTCACTGATTTCAATCTCCAGATAGGATGGAGCTACTTCATATTTTTGACAGATAGCTAATAAATCCTGAAGTAAGGTGGCTTTGATCATCGTTTGACGGGATAGATTAACGGAAATCGGGACAATCGTGGCATAGGCATCCAGCCACTCGCGAATGAGCATACAGATGCGTTCAAAGATGTAATAATCAATCACGGAAATCAGATGATGCTCGGCTAGCAGGGGCATAAAATCCCCTGGCGATATAATGGTTCCATCACGGTCTTCATAACGTATCAAAGCTTCGGCCCCAAACGCTTCTCCACTTGTCGAGCGAATTTTTGATTGCAGATACACGTGAAAATGGTGCATAGCTATTTCCGCTTGTAACGTGTTGGGGTCAGAAAGATGCAACAATTCATCATTATAATGACGATAACGCTTTGTATTTTGACGATTCCGATAGAAAACACGTTTATCTTCATACATACAGGCATCTGCTTCGGCAATAAAATCATTGATGCCATCCGCCTGTGGTGACCAACGGCTGCCCAAAGCAAACTTCAGCATTTCCTGATCTTTGATAGAACCTCGCAGTTCACGGACTTGCCGCTGGAAAACATCTTGGCTCAGGTTTGTGGATATGATAACAAATTCGTCTCCTCCGATACGATAAATATCGGCCTGTGGGAAGACACGTCGCATATGTAAAGCCGCTTCGATGATAAGCTCATCGCCACGGGCATGTCCATACTTATCATTAATATCTTTTAAACCGTTGATATCCAGATAAACGACACCGACGGATTGATGGGAGTGCGCGATATGTTTTACATCTTCGATGTATCGGTTGCGATTATAGAACGAAGTTAATTCATCATGATAGCTTAAATGAGCCAGTTTCTTTTCTGCTTGATCTCGTTTAATGGTCAGCATGATAAAGTAACACAAGGTTTGTAACATCGAAGTAATATTTTGCATCATGTCCTTAGCTGGATTGTCAACTCCTAAGACAGCGATGATCTGATGATTACTTTCTAATGGAACAGCTACCATACGTTGGATGTTATGGTTTTGTAATATCTGATATTCTTCTTCAGAGAGCTTATTTATTTCCGCAAGATCACTGATGATAACGCTCCCCTTTTCACTAAAGGCCGAAAGCCAATGATGGATAACGGCTTGCGGGAGTTTAGCAAAATCTTGTTTGCGAGAAGCGATATGGGCATCACACCATTCTTGATTAGCAAACGGCATTTGATTATCAATGCTGATAAGGTACGTACAATCCGCTGTAAAGAATTTGCCGACGGCTTGTAACACGGCATGAATGCTGCTTGTGACATCTTGATTTTCATATAGATGATGAACACAGCGGACAATCATATTTTGCGCATCCAGCATGTTCTGTAATTGTTGTTTCTCTTTCTCATTTTCGGTCATATCGAAAGCAATTTCCATACGTGCTTTACGTCCTTCCCACTCAATGAGACGATCTTTTAACAGATAATGGCGTAAAGAGATGGGATTAGAAAATTCCCAGGTGATAATTTTGCCTTCATCCAATTGCGGATTTGTACAAAACGGACATGGCGAAGTTCTTCCCTGCAAAACTTCATAACATTTGCGTCCGTAAAAGTCTTTTGTATGGAAAGAACGCTGACCGGCTTCATTTAAAAAATATAATTCATAAGTTTCTAAATCGGCAATATACAAAGTTTCGGAGATTTCATTCATCGGAGCCTGTAATTGTTTCGCCAACAGCGATAAGGCTTCACTTTTTTTACGATTCTCAATTTCCACCTTTTCCATTTCTTGTTGGCGTTTACGCATTCGTGAAGTTATGGCGGCGACAAAAGCAACAATTGCCAAACAAAGAAGAATTTGTACCATCAGTATCCGCATGATCGAAGAGACGCGTTGCTCGGTATATATTTCAGCTTCTTTTACGGCATCATCACAGGCTTGAAAGTACTGTTCACTTAACCGTAGTAATTCGGCAGTATCCTTACTTTTGCGGACTTCTTTAATTTCCTCCTTGATTACAGCCCAATCTTTTTCAAGCTCCTGCAGCTGTTTTTGGTAGGTTTCATCATCCAGGCGTGTTAATCCATTTGGTCCATCACCTGTTTGTAATTCGTTTAGGATTCCATCCAGCTTTTGAATAAGCGCATGATTTGTTTTGCCTGCCATTTCCTGTTTCACCAGAAGTTGCGTAGCTCCACGGACAACACCGGTATAATTAACCACGCGGGCATTTCCCTGCATGTTTCTGATAGCGTTTAAAGATAAAAAACCGGAAAGGATGAGGGAGAGTATCAGAATGGTGGGAATCAGCTTTTTCTGCATGGAAGACACCTCCTGCCTATACATCATTTCGATCATTGAGTGAGTATCTTTCTATATATCATACTATAAATAAGCAAAAAAAGGTAAAATTTTAGTGAAATTATATATGTCTTTTTGACTATCTTTTTATATCTCCTTAAATGTCCGCAAAGCCTTATTTTATAGGCTCTACGGGCATTTTGCTTTTGTGGTAAACCTCACATATCTAGGTCTATCTTCTTATATTTTCGCTATCAAGCGTGGTTAAAATCGTGGTAAATACTTCTATGCGATTAGACGCTGAACCTCTGATTTTGCGGTATCTATGGACGCATGAGCGTACCAGTTCATTGTGATACTGATATTTGAATGCCCCATGATATACTGTAAATCTTTCGGGTTCATGTTCTTGCTTGCCAGCCTTGTGCAGAATGTATGGCGTAGCGTATGCGGTGTGATATGTGGCAAGGGATTGTCCTTGTGGTGCTTGTTGTATTTCTTTATCATACGGACAAATAAGGCGTTGTAATCAATCGCAACTTTGGGCTTGCCTTTATGATTGACAAATAAGAAATTGCTCTGTCCGTCTATCACAAATGGTTCTGCCTTTGGGCGTTTCTTCATAACCCGTTGAAATGCCTGTATTGTTTCTCTACTTAATGGCACTTGTCTTATTCCGCTTTTCGTCTTAGGCGTTTCAATATAATAGCCCTGTTCCTTGCTCTTTAGTAACTGGTGGTCGATAATTACAACTTCATTCTTGAAATCAATATCAGCTACTGTCAGTCCGCACAGTTCCGAGATACGAAGTCCAGTCTTTAACAGTATCAGCACATCATCATAATGCTTGTGATACACATTGTCTGTCTTGATAAATGAGAGTAAGGCTTGTTCCTGTTCCTCTGTCAATGCGACTTTCTCTTTGGTATCATTTTCTAGGACTTCACTTAACTTGAAATCAAAAGGGTTTTTCCTTACACAATCGTCTTGTATGGCGATATAGAATGACGCTTTTAACGAGCGTTTATGGTTGTTAATGGTGTTATAGGAAAAGCCTTTATCTTTCATGCGTAACGCCCATTCCTTAGCGTCAGAGGGTTTTATCGTATCAATGCTCCTAGCACCCAACTTGTCCTCTTTCAATAACCGCATGAGTTGTTCCCGTTGTTTCATTGTGCTTTTCTTCACATTTGCTCTCTGTGCGTTCTGTTTGGCATAAAGTTGGCAAAGTGTCATTTTCTTGCCTGTGCTGTCGATACCGTCCTCAATATCCCGTCTTATCTGCTGTTCCAGTTCACGAAGTGAGGGTTTTTCCCGTTTTTCCTTTGGTGTCGGGTCTGTGGGTGTCAATCTCCAAGCATACACATATTTTGTGTTTCCAAATGCGTCCACATATTTATATAAGTATTTTCCGTCTGTTCGTTGGCTCTCTCCAGTATGCAGGATACGTCCTTTACTATCCCGTCTTTTTTCTTTCATGGTGTCTGCTCCTTTCCTTGTTGGAAAGAGCCTTGATATGACTTGTGTTCATCATAACACATACAAGGCTCATTTGCATTAGATTGCGTCCAATTTATCAATAACCTGTTCAAACTGTCGGCGTTTAATCTGTATGCGGTTGCCATTCATAATGAGCCAGCCAGCGTCCTTGTTTTCCTCTGCCAATCGTCTTAACTTGTTTTCTCCGATACGGAAATACTTTGACGCTTCTTCAATGGTAAGGGTATATTTTTCCCATACGGGAATATCCTGTGCATTACTCATAAAACACCCCCTCACTTTCGATTACATCTGCTATATCCGTACACATCTGTTCTACAAGCATTTCCTGTTTTTCGGAAAGGTGGGTACATTCATCAATCATTTTCATGTAGTTTGAGCCTGTCAGCCTGTCGATTTCCTCTATCATCACGATTGACGGCATGACCTGTCTTTCCAGCCATTGCAGAGTGCGTTCCATATTGACAGGTACGGGGTTCATTTCAAAAGGTAAACTGTCATGGGAAATGAATATCTCCCACAGCGGATAATCGGGAAATTGCACAAAATCAGTAATAAGGTAAAACACCAACCCATGAGGGTTATATGTCAATAACAATTCCTCAACTGCCTGTACTGCCTTTTTATCACGCAGACGAATTTCAAAACGGTTGATAATATCCGTATGTTTCTTTTTGGTTGCCTGTTCCTTTTGTTTTTCATACAGGCAGAAATATTTTGTGCTTGCCTTTGAGCCGATATAAAGGGTACTTGCTAAATTACGGTTTTTTCCGCTTAGTTTTCCACCTTGTACATTTTCATAGTTTTTACAGCGACAATCCGCACCGCCATTTTTGTATTTTTCAGACAAAACGGGAATATCCAGCAGACCGCACATATCATTGATTGCCAAGTCAAAACGTCGGATAACACCGCCACAGTCAAGACAGCGGTTTAAAAATGAATACCAATCCCTGTTCTGTGCCTGTAAGACATATTCCATGTTGCGTGAGCCTGCCCCTTTTAATTCTAAAAATACACCCATGTGTTCATCATCAGAAGCCATGACCTTGATTTCCCCGTAGGCATAATGCTCCTTATAGCCATAATACCCATAGTCATAATGGATAAAATAGTCCGCTTTCATGCCAAGCACCTTTCGGATAACTTCTAATGCGTCAGTCGTTGGAAAACGGACAGACAGATAATCAACGAGCAGATAAAAAGGCTTATCACAGACATAGTAATTCAGACAACGCAGGATAATGTTCTGTGTTTCTTTACTTGCGTTGGCTTTTCCGTTCTCAAAGCGGTTGATACTATATCTTGATACATGGGTAAGACTTGCAAGTTCTCCTTGTGAAAGACCGCTTGCAAGACGTTTGTTCTTCATTTCAAGTGCAAATTCTAAATTGTTCATTGTATTCCTCCAATCCCACAACAGCCTTGAAATACCTGTAAACCACTATTCAAAAGAATGTGAAATTACTATCTTCTTAAAACTTCTCATTACTACTCACAGGTTTGGGGTTGTATGGTTTTTGACTTGTCTTTTGTGAAATAGTGCCCCCCTGTTAGATAACGGGGGCACAGTCAAGGCTCGCAGGCTCGCCAGCCGACAAAGCATTTCTTCCCCTTGACACAAGGTGTCATGGCGGTAAGCCTGAGAGGCTTCCGCCACCGTGTCAGAAATACTTTGTCAGCAAGTCCTGTTTTGCCTTTTCTAACAAGTTCCATTTCAACCAATATTCATATCTACGGGTTTAATCAGATGGGTATTTCTTTTTGAATGTTTTTGTATTTCATTCTATTGTGCTTATTCACTCACAATAGCATAGTAATTCTTATATGCTTATTTGTCAATATCTTTTTTTGTCTTTACAAATCATATTAAGCATGATAGACTTATAACAGTGAAGATATAACGAGATATGGAGGGTTGTGCAATGAAAATAAGCCATTTAGGAAATAATATACAGACCATAAGAAAATTTAGGGGAATGAAACAACAGGAACTTGCGGACAAAATCGGTATCAATATGCAGAGCCTTTCCAAGATTGAAAGAGGGTTGAACTATCCTGCTTATGAAACGCTGGAAAAGATAATGGAAGTGCTGGACGTAACGCCGAATGAATTATTATCGGGAGAATGGAAGTATGTCAATCAGTCTGAAAAAGAAGTCTGTCAGTTTTTAAGAACAGAAGAACGTCTAAATGCAGAACTGAAACACGGACACTATGATAACTTCTTTGACAGCGAGGAAGAATGGCTGGAATATGAGTTGGAAAAGTTACGGGAATACATTACAGACTATATCAACGGGAAAAGCATTGAAGCGTCCGACCTTTACCCAATCAAAGAATTTATCCAGCATTTGAAGTTTCAAAAATTACTAGACCGCTATGATGATTTATACAGTATGGATATGTTTGGGGAAAGCATAGAGGGACATAAATATAGGACACCTTATCAAGTCGTGAAAATGATAAATCCGAACTCAAAAGAGGATATGGAACTGTTACGGGAAGTATTAAGGAATAACCATTTTGATGATGAGGACGAGTAATCTTTTTCCTCTTGCGAGAAGATACAGCAAACAAAAAGCCCGATCAAGAGTGCAAAGCACCACTTCTGAAGAAGTGGCAAGCACTCGACAGGACTTTTTCTTTTCTGTCTTTGATACTCAAGAGGACTAAAGGGATGTTTTTGAAAATTTATAATTTTGTAATAAGCAATATTTAGTCTTAATCCAGTCTTTTGACACTAGATAATGCATGTAAAAAAATTTTGACACAGATATTTTGTGTATTCAAAACATTTTTGATAGACAGCAAAGCATAGAAGTGGGATAGTAACTGCGAAAGGAATGGTGTTATGAAAATAGGTGTAAAGTTAAAAGAAGCAAGGTTGCAAGCAGGTTTGACACAAGAAAATGTTGCTGAGGAAATTCAAGTTACACGTCAAACAATTTCAAATTGGGAAACTGAAAAATCTTTTCCGGATATTGTTAGTGTAATTAAATTAAGCACCTTATACAACATCAGCCTTGATAAACTGTTGAAGGGGGATGAGGAAATGATAGAGCATTTAGAAAAGAGTACCAATATCGTAAAAAGCAATCAAAAACTAATAATAGCGATTATTGCAAATGTGATGATGATAATTGCTTTTATACTATTCAATGGGCTAATAATTAGCAATCAATACTTGATTATGGGCGGTTCTGCTCTCGGTATCATTGGTACTTGCTATTTATTTTATCAGATAATTAGAAAAATCTAAGGAGGAAAGTAAAATGATAGTAGTAGCTTCGATTATGGTTTTTATGGTTTTGCTCGGTGCTTTTACTTTAATGTATCAGATTTTCAGGTTAGTAGTTCTCGATGCAGAAAGCAGAGGGATGAAACACCCTACATTTTGGGGAATATTCTCACTAAGTGGCAATAATGGCGGTGGTGGGCTTATATTATATTTATTGGGAAGAAACAGATTTCCTGCTAATATGACAGAAACTACAAAAGTATCATTCGATTCTCGAAAAAGGAAAGCTGGATTGTCTTTGTGCTTCATAGCAATAGGTACAATCGCCTTGATTTTTATTGCTTTATTTGGAAATCTTTAATTAGCAAACAAAATAAGAAAAATTAAAATCAATTTATTTGGCTCATACAAGCATCATGTCTTGTGCGAGCTTTTTCTTTCTCTCTTTTTCGCATTTCCAAAAGGTATAAATGGTACTCCGTTTATATTCCAAATTTGCGAAAGAGGGTGAGATTATGTTCAGAGACAGATGAAGATATTGCACGTTATTCAATATTAAGAGGTAATGAGCAATTGTTTCAAGCAAATATAAATTGTGTTTACCGCCCGATGAAGAATTAAGAGCAGAAATCAAATCACAGAAAGTAATATAGAGGTTATATTTAGGGAGATATTAATAAATTTCCAGAATACTTTTATGAATTAAGATTGAAACACAATAACTAATAAAGAATTATTTGAAGGTAAGTTCAATCAAAAATGCCCATTGACTATTTTCTCATATGAAGAACAAGTGAAATTGCACCCTTTACAGAGCGTGGGTTTTTTAATAGCAGAAAAGAAATGACAACGCTTATAACAGCATGATATAATGCAGATAAAGAAAAATTTGAATTTAGAGGGATAATTGATTATGAATAAGGTGTGGTCAGAACTGAATAAAATAATGCAAGTGCAAATCAAAAAGAAAGATACCTATGAAGCAGGCATTGCTACACTATTTGATTTGCGAAATCAGTTAATGGAATGCTTAACATCCTTTCATAAGGAATTGAGTAGAAAAGATTTTGACGCAATTCCGTTTATAAACGCAGACGGTTATCATAGTAAAACGATTGCATATTCAATTTGGCATATTTTTCGAATTGAAGATATAGTTGCTCATACATTGATAAATGAGAGCGAGCAAGTTTTTTTTGCGGGAAACTATCAAGAACGTATCAATTCACCTATAATTACAACAGGAAATGAACTGGTAAAAGAGCAGATTGCAGATTTTTCAAAACAGCTTAACTTGAAAGAACTTTATTCATATATTTCTGAGGTAAAGGATAGCACTGAGAAGATAATCAATAGTTTATCTTATGATGAATTGAAAAAGAAAATATCAGAAGAAAGAAAAAAACAGTTAAAATTATTGAATGTTGTAAGTAAGGATGAAAATGCAAGTTGGCTCATTGATTATTGGTGCGGTAAAGATATTCGTGGGCTAATACAAATGCCATTTTCAAGACATTGGATTATGCACATAGAAGCAAGTTTGCGTATAAAAAATAAGATACATTCATAAGCACAAATCGCCGTTTTTAGAACTAAGAAAATTGGAAATTAGAAATGAGGTGTTTTTATGGAATATCTTAGAGTAACTAATGAGAATATAGACAAAGAGCATATATGCTGTGCTATTTCAAATAACAATGATATTCAGGTATCATCAAAAAAGGCTTGGTTACAAGAACGATTTGATGAAGGC
>OHPY01000158.1_pt1 | contig 14577 bp, 13 predicted proteins | sample 1577841 | NCBI WGS metagenome assembly OHPY01 (sample SAMEA3879523, study PRJEB24766) | human gut metagenome | biome: human-associated habitat; feature: feces | place: USA | collected 1985/1987 | reverse complement strand
TCGGTATTCGTACAGTGGCCACGATTCATGGTCTAGATTGGCAGCGCGCCAAATGGGGTAAATTCGCCTCTACGTATCTGAAATTAGGGGAGCGTACCGCCGCTACCTGTGCCGATGAAGTGATTGTGCTGAGCCGCAACGTGCAGCGCTATTTCAAAGACACCTATGGGCGTGATGTGCGATTCATTCCCAATGGCATTGAACGCAATGAGTCTGTTCCAGCCAATGAGATTACTCGGAAATATGGTTTGGTGAAAGACGGGTATGTGCTGTTTCTAGGCCGTATCGTGCCGGAAAAAGGCGTGCATTATCTTATCGAGGCATTCAAGCAATTGGATACTGATAAGAAGCTGGTCATCGCCGGCGGATCTTCCGATTCCGCTGAATACTATGAACAGATTCAATCTGCTGCGGCTACCGATCCTCGCATCGTGTTGACTGGTTTTATCGAGGGTCAGGAACTTGCGGAGTTGTACAGCAATGCTTATATCTATGTGTTGCCTAGTGATCTCGAAGGCATGCCTATGAGTCTGCTGGAAGCCATGAGCTATGGCAATTGTTGCCTTACTTCCGACATCCCCGAATGCGCCGAGGTAGTAGAAGACCACGCCGTTACCTTCCGCAAGGGTGATGTTGCAGATCTCACTGCCAAACTGAGCAACTTGCTCACTGACCCTTCCCGCGTGGCGCAGCTACAAGCGACCGCCGCCAACTACATCACTCAAAAATACAATTGGGACAAAGTAGTGGACCAGACCTTGGCGTTGTACCAAGGAAAAGACCCCTCTGACGAGGGGGCTCCCGGCGGAGCCGGGTGGGGGAGAGCCCACCACGACCATCAGGAGGCTTCCCAATGAAAATCCTCCTAGTCAATAAATACTTCTACCGCAAAGGCGGTGCCGAAACCTACTTTTTCGCACTCGCCGAAGGCCTGAAATCATTAGGCCACGAAGTTGCCTTCTTCTCCATGCAGCACCCGAACAACGAGCCAAGCTATTGGAGCAAGTATTTCGTATCTGAAAAAGACTACGTCGGTAAAATTTCCGCATTCCAACAGGCAAAGGAAGCGGCAACGCTGATCTATTCGTTGGAATCCAAGCGCAAGTTTGAGGCGCTGCTGGAGGAGTTCCAGCCGGATGTGATCCACATGAACAACGTGCACCGTCAGCTGACACTGTCGATTCTGGATGCGCCGTACCTGAAGAAGCATCGTGTGCCAGTGGTGTACACCGCACATGACTACATTCTGCTGTGCCCTGCATACACCATGGTGGACGGCAACGGCAAGGTGTGCGACGACTGCCTTGATCGACGTTTCATCCATGCTGTGAAGAAGACTTGCGTGAAGGGTTCCAAAGCCAAAAGCGGACTCGCGTTCCTGGAGGCGGAGTTCCTGAAACACCATCACAGCTACGACAAGATCGACAAGATCATCGCGCCGAGCGAGTTCATGAAGAGCAAGCTCGACGAGGGCGGCTATGCGGGCCGTACCGTGGCCATGCAGAACTTCCTGACCACCAGCCAGATGGATATGGCTCATAAAGTAACGAATACGGACAAATTCAACACCGTGGACCCGTATTTTCTGTTCTTCGGTCGTCTCTCCAAGGAAAAGGGCATCCTTACCTTGGTCAAGGCTGTCTCCCCTCCAATTGGACCCTCCACATCGTCGGCGACGGCCCAGAACGCCAAACCATCGAAATGCTCATCAAATCTGCCGGCTCCGAAGCCGAAAATCGCATTAAACTCCTCGGCTACAAAACCGGCGAAAATCTCCAGCGCGAAGTCGGCAACGCCCGCTTCTCTGTTCTATGCTCCGAATGGCGTGAGAACATGCCGTACTCCGGCTTGGAATCCTTGGCAGCGCAGACCCCGGTGATCGGCGCGAACATCGGAGGCATCCCCGAACTCGTGGTGGAAGGCGAAACTGGCTTCAAATTCGAAAGCGGGAACCAGGACGATCTGGCCCGGACATTGACCAAGGCGGCACAGGTGGACGCCGGACGCTACGCCTCCATGCAGGAGTCCTGCGGCCGCTATGTCGAGGAACGGTGCCGACAGGATATGTATGTGCGGCAGCTGGAGGATGTCTACCGAGGCATTCGCAATGCCGACGGCATGTCCGTGGTTTCCGGCGTTGCCGGGAATAGGTAAGTTGACACGGGCCGTCTGATAGACGCGTGGAAGCAGAGGAGAGCAAGAAAATATGGTCGCAGGTCATTCAAGTATCAAACGAATCGTCCATCGTATCGGTGAGGAGTGCCGTTCCACGGCGGAGATCGCCCGGCTGACGTCATGGCCGGAGGCGTTGGAGACCTTCATGGCGAAGGTGGACATCCAGATGATGAATCGCAACGGATTCAAAGAACCGCCGGCGGTGCGCAACCGTCTGGTACACAAGCATGAGATTCTCATGAAGTACTTCGAGCAGCGTTATGGCCGCTTCGCCGATGAGTATGACTTCCATGCTCCCATGCAGGCGAGCGACCCCGCTCTTGAAGGCAAGATCTGGACGTGCTGGTGGCAGGGCCTCGATCAGGCTCCCGAAATCGTCAAATGGTGCGTGGAATCCATCAAGCGGAACGCCGGTGGCCGCGAGGTCATCATCATCACCGATGAGAACTACGAACGCTACGTGCACATCCCCCAGTGGGTGAAGGAGAAGCAGAAGGCCGGCATCATCACGCGGACCCATCTTTCGGATCTGCTTCGTTTCATGCTGCTGTCGCAATACGGTGGGCTGTGGCTGGATTCCACGTTCTTCTGCACCGGTTCCTTGGAGGATGTCGCGTTTGCTTCTTCCCTGTGGTCGATCAAGCGGCCGGATTATTTCCATGCCTCTGTGGCTCAGGGCTATTTCGCGAACTACTCTTTTGCGTGCCATTCCGATAAACGTTGGGTATTCGCCGCTATTCGTGATTTTGTTCTGGAATACTGGCGTACCAATGATTCCATGGTGGATTATCTGTTCGTCGATTACCTGATTACATTGGCGATACGGCATGATACGGCAATGAAGGAAGCATTCGCGGCGATTCCTTCCAATAACCCCAATTGCGATGAATTGTTCAAAGTATTGGGCAAGCCATATGACGAACGACTCTGGGGAAAAATAGGTAAGGAGACCTCCTTGTTCAAGCTTACATGGAAACAAGATTTTCCTGTCGAGCATGATGGTGAAAAAACATTTTATGGAATGTTGAAAGGCATAGGAGATTAATAATATGCCTATCCTTTCAGTTGTCATACCCTGTTATAATGCCTCGTCGACAATCGAAGAATGTGTTCTGTCGGTCATGGATCAATCGTTAACTGATTTGGAAATAATTGTGGTTGATGATGGATCTACGGACGATTCTTTAGCTATTTGTCGCAGGTTAGCCGAGGAAGATGAACGGATTTCCGTTTATACAAAAAAGAATGCCGGTCAAGGCATTGCTCGGAATTTTGGCATGTCGCATGCAACAGGGGAATACATAGCTTTTGTTGATGCTGATGATACATGTAATGTTGAGATGTACAGGGCGTTGATTGATTCAGCTAAAGAATTCGACGCAGATCTTGTTTTTTCGGGGTATAGAGACATTAAAGACGGGAAAGTGGTAGAAGAGCATCCAAACAATAGAGAAGTACTCCAAGACGATGCTGCTATTCGACAACATATGGCCAATCTTATAGCTTCTTCTGCGGGGAATGTTGGTTCGTGCTGTGTTGCGGTCTGGGATGGCATATTTAGGTTATCCCTGCTAAGAAAATATGGCATAGAATTCCCTTCGGAAAGGACTGTTTATTCCGAAGATCTTGTATTCAAGCTAAGAGCACTTGCATTGTCCAATACAGTATCTTTCCTTCCGGATAGTTATTATGAATACCATATAAGCGAATCTTCGTATTCAAAATGTATTGATGTACATGTTATTGACAAGCTTGTTTCGATGTATAAAATAATTGAGTGTGAATTTTCGGAAACGCTGGATGAGTTCTGTTTCTCATCAAGAAACGCATCGAGGCTGTTTGCCTCGCTCCGTTTTGCTTTGCGTAGTGCACCGTTGTATAGCGGACGTTTGTCGTTTTTCAGAGCAGTTGTCTCAAATCAGGATTTACGAGGTTGTTTAGCATTATTTAAGCCGAATTCTGCCTTGGATAAGCTTATATATAGAACGTTTTTGAAGGAAGAACATATCATTCTTTCTCTCCTATTTTTATGTTTCCAGCTGAAAGGGTATCTGAAATGAAAATTGGTGTCATCACGTTTCACCGTGCCATCAACTACGGTGCTGCACTGCAGACTTACGCACTGCAGAGGGCCATATCTGACCTCGGTTTTGATACCGAGGTAATTGATTACCGGTGTGAACATATGGAAAAACTGTATAAACTGATTGGTGGTTTCAAGCAGAAGACATTTAAGCAGAATATCAGAGGGTTTATTAATCTTATTCCATCTTGGAAGAAGATGAATAGTTTCCGCTCTATGATTGCTGGGCATACTAAATTAAGTCCTGTTGCGTATGATTCAAAGTCAATCGCCACAGCAAATCAACGCTATGATGTATTCATCACTGGAAGTGATCAAGTTTTTAACTATGCTTGTTCAGATTTTGATAAGAATTATTATCTTTCGTTTGTAGAAGATACTAGGAAAATAAATTCTTATGCAGCATCTTTTGGGATTAGTGAAATTCCTCAAGAGTACCAGAGTGAGTACACGAGGTTGCTTAATAGATTTAATCATCTCTCAGTCCGAGAAGAATCCGGACGCCGTATCGTTCGTGAATTGACGGGAAGAGATTGCGCATTACATGTCGATCCGGTTTTCCTTTTAAATGCCGCTGAATGGTCGAAACTCGCGAAAGATCCTGGTATTGATAATTACATTCTTATCTATCGTTTGAATAAGTCAAATATTATTGATGATTTTGCTAGAAAACTTGCAAAAAAAACAGGAAAAAAGGTCATTAATATTGGTCAGGACTTGATTGACAAAGTCAAGAATCCAGATTTTGAAGGTAATCTTAGCACTTCCGTTGAAGAATTCCTTGGTCTATTCAAGCATGCCGATTACGTTGTGACTAATTCTTTCCATGGTACGGCTTTTTCTGTAATCTTTAATCGTAAGCTATATGTAGAGACAAAACAGAAAGATTTCAAGAAGAACGATAGAGCAGAGAATTTACTTAAACTAACTGGTCTCACAGATTCGATTATCGAGACTTTGGATGATTGTAATCTTGATATTGTTCGTGATTTTGAGCATGCTCAATCCGTACTTTCTAGCGAGAGAGAGTCTGCCTTAGATTATCTCCGGGGAATTTGTTCCAATGAATAGTCTGATATATAAGTTAAGAATCTGGCTGAGAACAACTCCAATTGAAGATTATTTCATTCCATGCATATTGCTTATATTAGTTTTTTCTACTGATAATAAGCTAATATTCATCACGAGACAGTTAGCCATTGTGCTTACGGCTGCTATTTTCTGTTTCGCATTGATGTCGAAAAGGAAGTCAGGTTTATCCTCTGTCGTAGAGAAAGTCTACGTAGCTTTTTTCTTGCTTATCTGCATAAGCTTTCTCTACACAGGTGATCGCTTAACTTATAGTAAGTATTTTCCTTACGTCCTTGCCATCTTTTCTATGACGCTTTTTGAATTCGATAGTAATTTATTTAGTTGTCTTATCAGGCAGTTTGAATTTCTGTTCTGGATATTTATCTTTTCGATGTATCTAGAGTTATTGGCTCCCAATCTGTTTTCCTTATTCTTTGGTTTTCTTGATCATGGAAGTAGCCGATCTGCGGTTATGGTTAACACTGGTGGCGCTATTTCGGGATTAGCTTATGAAAAAGGTTATGCAGCGTTCCTATGCAACATGGGATTAGGCGTGCTATTTGCAAAGCTTTTCGTCAGTGGATTTACCTTAGCTAGATTGTTCCAAATCGTTGGTGTCTTTGCTGCTTTAATGATGACAGGTAAAAGGACTTTGTTTCTTATTCCAGTGATGGGACTTATCGTATTTGCGTTGTTCTTCTCCAAGAAGCATAAGATTTCAATTGCTCTTGGTCTATCCTTTGTACTCGTTGTGTCATTAACAATAGCTGATTCGCTTATTCCTCAAGTGTCTCTTGTGTTTGACAGATTGTTTGCAGATAACGGCGATCCCTTGAGCGGTAGACAGGTTTTTTGGGCATATGCCATGCAGATGTTTGAGGCATCTCCGCTTATCGGCAGAGGCTTCCTTTCATTTAATGCGTATATAAATGCTCAAGGTTTCCGTTATTATGGGTTGCGTTGGAGCTATCAAGCCCATAACGTTTATTTACAGCTTCTTGCTGAGCTTGGTATTGCTGGTCTTTTGCTATTCGTTGCCTTGCTTGCCACGCTTACCTTTGGTCTAGTTCGTAGTTTTTTGAGTTGGAAAGACAGCCAAGGCTTGGAACCTGTTATTCTCCTTACTGCAGTATACTGGATTATTCTCATAGCCGTGTATAGCTTGACCGGCAATACAATCTACTATTCGTGTCAACTTGTGGTGCTCGGTATTTGTATAGCTATATTTCAGACTTTCAAATTTAAGAAAGCGTTGCAGAAAAATGGAACCACTTGTTAGTATTATTACTCCGGCTTTTAACGCCTCTAAGTATCTTGTTCCTTTCTTCGAATCTGTGTTAGATCAGGAATACTCCAACTATGAACTGATTTTCATAAATGATGGTTCAACTGATGATACAGAGGAAATTGCACTACAATACAAGAAGATTTTTGAAGAAAAAGGTCATCGATTCGTTTATCTTGTAAAAGAGAATGGCGGACAGGCTGCTGCCCTTAATACCGGTTTCCCATACATGAAGGGAAAGTACTTTATCTGGCCTGACTCTGATGATACTCTATGCTCCGATAATCTGTCAGTCAAAGTTGACTTCATGGAAAAAAACCCGAGTATCGATCTTGGTATCGCGTGGGCGATACATGTGGATGAGAGTGGCAATGATTTAGGTGTTCTAAAAAGAATACCTGCGGAAAATGATAATCTATTCCGTGATTTACTTGTCAGTAATAATGTGCAGTTCTGTCCAGGTATATATATTATTAGAACTTCTACTTTCAAAAAGTGTTACCCTGAGCTGCATATTGATGAGAGTCGAGCCGGGCAAAATTATCAGCTTCTTCTTCCTATGGCGTATAAGTATCGTTACGGTTATATTAATAGAGTTTTGTATACATATATCTTGCATTCTGCCAGTCACTCAAATTTCAAGCTACATGATGAGCAAGCCCAGATGGAACGCTTTGAGAGACAAGAGCATCTTTTGCTGAGGCTCGTAGAACATATATGTGGCCAAGATGATAAGGTTGAGATGATTGCTCTGGTCAGGAGACATTTTCAAGGCATTTATCTGAGGATTGCCAATGAACATATTGACAGAAGAAAAGCTGCAGCCTCCATGTATTCGTTATGTCGCATGCATCAGGTGAATTGTAAGGATATCATCTACGCATTCGCAACTTTTGCCGGAATCAAGCTTAAATAAGGGGGTGAGCACCTTGGGAAGGACAAGCAAATTCGTTCTCAATGCGATATCAACTGCGCTTCTTCAGATAGTAACTATGGTAGCAGGGTTTATTACACCCCGTTTTCTTTTAGTCGCTTATGGGTCAGATATTAATGGTCTTATCTCATCCATCAATCAGTTCATTGTTTACTTTAATCTTGTAGAGGCTGGGTTGTCAAGTGCCGCTGTTTATTCATTATATAAACCAATAGCTGAGCATAATTATAACCAAATCAATCGTGTTGTAGTTGCTGCGCGAAATTTTTATGTTAAGTCTGGCTTCATCTTTGTCGGTCTTGTTTTTCTGCTTGCATTTGTATATCCTTGGATAACGCATACAGAGGTACTGGATAAGGGAACTGTTTTTTGTCTAGTCCTTGTACTTGGCGTAAATGGTGCTCTTGAATTTTTTACTCTGGCAAAATATAGAGCTTTATTGACAGCGGATCAAAAAACTTATGTGATCTCCACGGCATCAATCGTTTATACAATCCTTAATACTCTCATTGTCGTTATTCTATCGACTTTGAGAGTTGACATATTACTCCTTCGGATCGTCGCCCTTATTTCCATATTTGCTAGAAGTCTGATCTTATATATTTATATAAAGATACACTATAAGTTTATTGATTATAAAGTAGCACCAGATAATTCTGCCATGGATAAGCGTTGGAGTGCGTTGTACCTGCAGGTTGTGCAGACTGTACAAAATGCTTCTCCCGCTGTATTGACTACGTTATTCTCTACACTTAAGATGGTCAGTGTTTATTCCGTCTATAATATGGTGCTCGCTGGAATCAATGGTGTAATGTCGGTGTTTTCTACTGGAGTATCTGCTGGGTTCGGAGAGCTCTTAGTAAAGAAAGACATGAAAGCGTTCAGCAAAGCATATAAAGACTTTGAATACCTATATTATATGGCGATGAGCATAGTATACGGTGTTACGATGGCAACGATTCTTCCATTCATTCAGGTGTATACAAAAGGTGTTAATGATGTTCAGTACGTGAATATTATTTTTGCCGTATTGTTTGTCCTCAATGGGGTTTTTTATAATCTAAAGACACCTCAAGGAATGCTAGTGATTGCAGCTGGTCTCTACAAGGAGACGCGGATTCAGAGCACCATTCAGGCGGGTATCCTGGTTGTTGGAGGTGTTGTCCTCGGCTATTCATTTGGTCTTACGGGTGTTTTGGTTGCCTCTTGCTTGTCTAATTTCTATAGATGTGTTGATTTGCTTTTCTTCATTCCGAAGAATGTTACGCATCTTCCGATTCTCCCTTCATTACGGCGAATGGTGGAGACGCTGGTGGTCATTGTCCTGATATGTGCCGCTTCATGGCTCTGCCTTCCGTTCCATCCGAACACTTTGATGACTTGGGTTGGTTATGCTTTCTGTAATCTTGTGTTGGCGGTTCTGTTGGTAATGCTGTTCCATGTTCTTTTTGAGCGATCAAATATTCATATTGTTGTTGACAGAGTTCGTTCGATTTTCAAGAGAAAATAGTACATGTCTTTGTGGATCATATTCTATGAATGCATATTCCTTAATTTAAAACTGGCTCGCTTCCTTTTTTATAGTGTGATTAACGAATGTTGGTTGAACAGCATTGTATAGGGTCCGGATTTCAATTTGCTGACAATATGGGCATATACTCTGAATTGAATAGAAAGGATGTTCTAATGAATATCAAAGATGAAGTAAAAAAGTTAACTCCAGTTTTTTTGTTGGAAAGAAAACAGTGGCTGCATTTAAAACATGAATCGCTTTATCAACTGAAACGTTTCTATAATGCCATTACGAATGATAGCAATAATAATGTAAATCACTGCATCGCCAAGGTAACGTTCTATAGTCATCAAATCGAAAAAGGATTAAGCCATAGTAATTTCCGCTATGGATTTGGAAAGTCAGCTTTAATGAATCTTTCCTCAGCCTTAGAAGATCTGAAACGATGTGATTCTGACTATCCGGAATGTGCGGCTTATCAGAGTGCTGTGGCAGCATTGCAGGAATACCGCTATAAGCATGAAAATGCTGGTTATCACATAGATGATATGATTGCGCTTTTTCCCTCGGACATCTGGGATGATGCTTCTGCATCTGCTTCCGCTAACGGTGGAAGTGTTCCGGTTAAAGCCTCATTGAAAGATGGAAATGCCACCATTCCCTTTGAGGACCTGTTCCTAAACCGTAGGTCTGTACGCGAATTTTCTGATAGCCCTCTTACCGAAACCGAGATTCAACATGTGATTGAAGTAGCTACGAAAGCACCGTCGGTTTGTAACCGTCAGCCGGTTCGTGTGTACGCGATTACGAATAAATCTGTAATTGAGAAAGCGTTGAAGCTACAAGGAGGCTTTAATGGGTATAAGGTTCCCCCGGCTTTGTTCTTGATCACAGCAGACAATGAAGCTTTTCTTTCGATAAGCGAACACAATGAAGGTTTTGTTGACGGCGGTCTTTTCTCCATGGCCTTACTAATGGCTATGGAAGCTAATAAGATTGCTGCGTGTCCTTTAAACACTATGTTCTCAAAACAGATTGATCAACAGACGCGTAATTTAATCGGAGTTCCTGAAAACGAGTTCTTGATTATGTATATTGCTGCTGGACATTTTCCTGATGAAACACATACATGTATTTCTAAACGATATCCTGTTCAGGATATTCTTACTATCGTCAGATAGTGTATTCTGAAATACAGTACAAGGTTCATTTCTATGTTTCATAACAGTTCATCGCCAGAATTGTGATAATTAAGTACTATCTACCACTTTTTTCATTACTGGCATGTCGAAGAGAAAGGTTGATAAATGAACGGAGTCAAAGATGATGAGCTCCATACCATCGAACGTGTGATAGCGTCTCCTGACGAGGATGCGATTGGAGGCACGGCTACATACTGCATAGGATGTGGTTCGTGTGCGGTAATAGATCCAGCGTTTCGCATTGCAAAAAATGCAGATGGCTGCTATCGAGCTAGTGTTGTCGGTGAGCCTCGTGATTGGATTGCGGCGGAGCGTGTTTGCCCATTCGCGTCCTCGGTAGACGAGAACCAGCTCGGGGAGGAGCTGTTTAGCAAACAGTCCGGCGTTAAGTATGACCAGCATCTAGGTTATTACCTGAGTGCTTATGCCGGATATGTGTCTGTGGACGGTTGGCGTTCCCGGGGCACTTCCGGTGGCATGATCAGTTGGCTGGCTGCTAAAATGCTTCAGGATGGGCTTGTAGATGCGGTCATTCATGCCAAAGATGGTCCTGATCCTAAGAATATGTATACTATCCAGATCTCCCGTACTGTCGATGAGATCAAAGCGGGTGCAAAAGCGAAGTATTATCCTATTGAACTCAGCGAGGCCATTAAACAGGTACGTGAGCACGAAGGGCGTTACCTATTTATCGGCCTTCCGTGCTTTGTTAAGGCCGTTCGGCTTTTACGTCGTGAGGATCCTGTGCTGATGAAGCGCATCCCCTATTGCATCGGCTTGATATGCGGACATTTGAAATCTGATTTCTTTGGACAAGCCGAAGCATGGGAGTCAGGCGTGCCTCTTGACAAGATTGCACGTGTGGACTTCCGGCACAAGACTTCCGGTACACGTGCCTCGGATTATGCAATTGAGGTGCGTCGCACGGATAAGGATGAGCCTATCGTCAAGCGCATTGCCGAATTGTCTACTGCAAACTGGGGACTCGGCTATTTCAAATACAATGCGTGTGATTACTGCGATGATGTGCTTGCCGAGACCGCTGACGCGACTTTCGGAGATGCATGGATTCCCAAATATGTGTCGGATGACAAAGGTTGCAATGTTATCATCATTCGGAATCAAGCCATTCAGGATTTGTTTAACCGGTATAGGAATGAACTCGTCCTGCATGATTCGGATGCCACGGAAGTCTATCAATCACAGTCCAGCGGATTCCGCCATCGTCGCCAAGGTCTAGCTGAGCGTCTGTACATCCATCAACAGCGTGGCGAATGGACGCCTACCAAACGTATTAAGCCGTCCCTTGATGGAATTCCTGAACGGCGTCAACGGGTTTACGCAATGCGCACCATTTTGAAAAATGAGAGCTTTGTAGCATTCCGTGAGGCCGTCAAAGCCGGGGATTTCACCGTGTTCAACAAACACATGAAACCCCTCGAACGTAAGTACTGGCGCGTTAGTATCCCTTTCAAGAAGCGTATGATGAACCTCGTCAAACGAGCCATTAACAAACTAGGCCGAATCCTTAAAAAGCTCTGATTTCCGCCGCGAATATGTTCCGATGTTCTAATGCCGATAATCGGAATGGATTCATATCGATAGGACTACCATTTTGGTGCAGGGGGCTGCGGGCGTCTTTTAAGATAGCCATGCAGCCCCTATTACTGTGATGCGTACAATGATAAGGGGGGTGAAGACCAAAGTGCGCAAAACTTCGGGCCCTAGGGGACACTTGCACAAAGAGCGACCGGGGCGATTCCGTATATGCGGCGGTAGAATCTAAATAAGCCGCATCGAGTCGGCCGAGAGAACAACGAGGTTGGGGGCATGATGCCGACAGGGAATAGAAGACTTGCGCCGCAGATGACGAATCCCATGGAGATAGGCCTTGCCGATGAAGTGAGGAAGGCGCTGCGGGCGGAATGCTATGGTGCCGCCCTGGTACTTGCTCTCACCATCCCGGACGCTTATGGGCAGATCGCTTTTCCGGAGGAAAAGGTAGGGAAAAGATACAAGGAATGGTATCGAAGATATTGCGGATACAGCTTCGGTTCGGAGATAGACGGAGCCCTGATGCCGTCCTTTGACGCACATGCATGTTACAAATTACGCTGCGAACTGCTCCACAACGGTGACGCCGACATGGAATCCAAGCACCTGTACGAGTTGGATAAGCAAGGAAAGCCGGCAAAGGGGAACGTCAATCTTGAACATGTTTCATTCTCCCTGCGCGTCGGGCTGAGTTCGAAACTCGGCAAGACGTGGGAAAACGACGATGAGGAAAACGCGGAGTACAGCCTCGTCATATCCGTCGAGGAACTGTGCCTCGCACTATGCGATGCCGCCGATCGGTTCGACCGGAATCCAGGAACGCGGTGCCGGCCCGAACTGCGACCTCGGATAGTTATAGACGATCTAAGGAACGTGACTCCGTATCTGTGGAGGCCGAAATCCTTACCAACAGATGAAGTGACGGAATGATACCGAAACGCGGCGGTAGAATCTAAACAAGCCGCATTGAGACGGTTCCTTTGGTCTTCCATAAGTTCTAGGTAAAAATATACACTTATATACACATATATACATGAATATGTGAGTTCAAGCGAACTGATGCTACGCCGGCTCGTCCCCGTCCCCATCAAACTTGTGCTCATCCTCGTAGGCAATGATGTCCATATCGCCTCGATGGAGTTTCTTGAGTGTTTCAGCTACTCGCGCCTGCTCATCATCAACAACAGGGCGCTCGCCGGCTAAGCATGTGAGACCATCGGACACTGCGGAAAAACACTGCCGAACCCGCCCAACAAACATTGAAGCAATACTTTTTTATTTGCTTCGTTACTGCGTATTCTGCACTCCACATGTGCGAAACGTTGGAATTCCGCCATTGTGCGAAACTTATCCGCCGTTCTGTGAGCACCCCTTCGGCGCGTCGTCGTATCCGGCGCGTTCCTACGAGCAGAGCCAATCCATGACGTTGGTGATATGGATGCCTTCGTCGGTCATGCCCTCGCTATGCCAGTCGAGGGTGAGCACCGTGCGGGGGAATGCGTCACCCAATCGCCGCAGCGGGGCTAATTCCCGCTCCCGGGTCTGCTCCTCGGTCATGTTCAACGTGACCTGAATGTACTGCTTGTCGTTTCCGCGCTTCGCGATGAAATCGATTTCGCCGTCGGGCAGCGATCCGATGGTGACATCGTAACCGCGTCGCTGCAGTTCCATGAAGACGATGCCTTCGAGCTGGGCTCCGCGATCCGAGCCGTTGAAACCCGTGGCGAGATTGCGAAAACCGTTGTCGACGGGGTAGAACTTGCGTTGCGGGCGCAGCAGTTCCTTGCCTCGCATGCGTTCCTGTTGCGCGCTGTAGACGATGAACGAGCGTTCGAGCGCGCTGATCTGGTTGTCGACGGTGGCGTAGGAGGCGTTCGCGCCGGCGCTTGCGAGCGTGTTGGCGACAGGTTTCCCGACGTTGAGAACAGATATCGGCTGAGTTTTTCCAATGTGGCGATGTCGCGGATGCCGTACCTTCCCGCCACGTCCTTCAGCACAATGGATTCGTAGATTGAGGTGAGTATTTCGGTCGCCCTGTCCTGATCCGGCTGGCCGGTGACGAACAGGCCGGGCATGCCGCCGAACATCATGTATTTGGAGAACAGCTGGTCCGTGGAATCCGTGGTTCCCTGAGCCCGATGATGGCGTTGGTATTCGTCGAAGGAGAGCGGATATACGGGGATGGTGATGTAGCGACCCGTCAGATGGGTCGCCAGTTCGCCGGATAGCAGTCGTGCGTTCGATCCGGTGATATACACGTCGGTGTCGTCACGGGAATGCAGCCGGCGAACCACTTCCTCCCATCCGGGAACGTCCTGTATTTCATCGAGGAAAACGTAGAAGGGGCCGGGTTGGGCTTCTTGCGTGGCTTGCATCAGGTCGGCGTGCAGGTCGGTCGCCGAATATCCGATGGGCGTGTCGAAGGAATCGAAGCGACGGGTGAAGATATTGCTCGCGGGAACGCCGTCGTCGAGCAGTGATTGCGCATAATGTTCCAGCAGCGTGCTTTTTCCGCACCGTCGGACGCCGGTAAGCACCTTGATTTCCGGGGTGTCCCGGTGGCTGCGCAGCGTATTGGTGAGCTTGTCTCGTGCGATATACCCCGTCATCTCCACGCCTCCAATTTTTGGTGTATTGCAAAACAGTCGTTAAATAGACGTTGATTTTCAGTATACTTGAAATTGTGCATTTTGGAGTAATGATTTTATAGTGTACTCAAAATCGTGTGGGGCCTTTCGCTGTTTGTGGTGGGTGGTTTGG
>OHPY01000149.1_pt1 | contig 15248 bp, 8 predicted proteins | sample 1577841 | NCBI WGS metagenome assembly OHPY01 (sample SAMEA3879523, study PRJEB24766) | human gut metagenome | biome: human-associated habitat; feature: feces | place: USA | collected 1985/1987 | reverse complement strand
AATGGCTTAAAGTTACACCGGCCGAAGGCAACGGGGAAGAAGATACGACCCTCGTCAGCGTGGGGGCGGACATCAATCCCTCTACGTATTACCGCATGTCGGTGTTCAGCCTGGAGGCGGTCATGGACACGTCGGTTTATAAATACAGTCAGCAAATCTGGGCGGCGCAACAGGGTAATACGGGCACGTCGTTGACCGTGTCTTGCGAGGTTCCGCTACGGCTTCGTGCATCCGCTTCGTCGGAAACCTTCACAGTGGATACGAACGCGCCCAAGTTCGGCCTGCGGACCGATGCCGATTGGCTTCAGGCTACGGCCTCCGGCAATGAAATCATGGTGACGACCAGCGAGAACAAAACGGAAGACGTGCGCGTGGGTTATATCTATTTTGATACTTACGGGCAAGAGTGGCAAAACTCTTCCGAGACGATTTTCACCTATTATTTGGAAGTCCGTCAGGAGTCTCCTGAATATTCCTTGTCCGAAAGCAGTCTGGCCTTCCGCAATACGGCGGGCACGAAAACGGTAACGTTGTATTGCGACTTGGGATGGACGGCCTCTACTACTGATTCTTGGATTCAGGTCAGTCCTTCCTCCGGCTCGGCGGGTACGGTGGAACTGTCGGTGAGCGTGACGGAGAACGGTGGAGTAGAGGAGCGCTCCGGAGCCGTCAACCTCCATGTGGACGGTGATTTCCTGATAGAGATTCCGGTGAAGCAGTCGGGCTTGTATATGGACATGACGGAAAGCCGGTTTGATTTTGAATCGGGTGCAGCTTCGCGGACTGTGTCGATGTCCACCAACCTGTCGTTCTGGAACGTGTTGGAGAAACCGTCTTGGGTAAGCGTGTCGCCGGAGAGCGGTGAGGCCGGGGAGCATACTCTTACGATAAATGTCGAAGACAATCCGAACACCACGAAAAGAGAAGGACGTGTGGTTGTGGGTAACCAAGGGCTTTCTTTGGCCGATACCCTTTGGTTGACACAAGAAGGCAAATGGTTCGGTTCTCTTGAAACGGTATTGCAGTTTGAAAACGTGGCCTCGTCGAACACGCTCGACATCTCGACCGATGGTGACTGGACGGTTACGACTTCCGACAGTTGGATAGCCGTCAATCCGTCATCCGGGCATGGCAAGGCGCAAGTGACCGTGAGCGTGCAGGCCAACGAGGGCGACAACGACCGTACGGGCTTGTTGGCCGTGGCGGTGGGCGGCACCGTGCAATATGTAAACGTGGTGCAGAAAGGACGTTATTTCACCATCGACCGGGGCTCATCGGCTTCTTTGCCCTCGAAGGGTGGAACCATAGAATTGGGAATTGCCACCAACCAGACATGGACTGCCGTCGTGAAGAACCAGTCTTCATGGTTGGCACTTTCCGCCACGCAAGGGCAGGGCGACGCCAAGCTGGTGATTTCTGCTCAAGATAACCCCAGTCTGGAAAGCCGGACGGATACCATCGTATTCACACCCGCCAACAAACAAGGGGTGAAGTTGGCTGTCACGCAGGCCGGTCGTTACCTGAAGACAGACGCACAGACCGTGTCGTTCTTCTATAAGGGAGGAACATCCGCTCCTGTGACGGTGTCTACCGACGGGACGTTCCGTGTGGAAAAATCTTCCGGTGCCGATTGGTTGGTTGTGGCAACGAATAATAACCTGCTCATGTTTACTGCCGAACCGTATAGCGGCAACGACAAGCGTATGGCTACTGTGTCGGTTTATCTGATCGGTTTGTCCGGCGAGGCATCCGAGGCCAAGATGGTAGACATCGTGGTGACGCAATATTCCAAGAATACCCAGTTCGTACGGGATGACTACAGCGAGGATGTCCGTCTGGACGTGGCGTACAAGGACGGTGCCGTCATTGTACGTTCGGACTATGGCGAGGATAAGGACTTGTCGCCTGCGCCCGGCACATCGGGGGAGATCGGCCGTGAAGACTACGGCGCAGACCAGAATCTGGAACAATAAGCCGCAAGGCATAAAATAAGAATCAAGAACGAAAAAACAGAAGATAAAATGAAAACAATGAGAAAAAGGATGAGCCAACTCTTTGGGCTTGTGGCCGTAGGAACGGCCTTGATGGCAGGGGTATCGTGCAGCAACGACACCGAGGAACTCATGGGGCAGCCGGGAGTGACGGAAGAGACGGAACATACGGCGGTCATGCACCTGACGGGCGGCTTGCAGTCCTACACTCCGAAGCGTGAGACTTCAGCGGAATGGAACGAGGGAGATGTCATTTACCTGCGTTTTTATCAGGCGGACGAAAAAACGGTAGTGTGTGGAAAGGCGGTTTACAATGCCTCGTCGTCGCTGTGGAACATCAGTTACTACGGTAACTTGTCTACTGGCAGCACTTTGAAATGTGAGGCTTTTTACTTTGTCAATGCCACGGCTACGGACAACTATCATGTGACCATGACTCCGATGAGCTGTGCTTATGTGGATGAGGCTGCGACTTATATCGTGGATGACAGTGAACTGTTCGTAAGTGCGGTTTTGGCTCCTAAGACAGCCCGTATGCACATCAAAGGGGAGAAGGATAAGACGGTCACGGTTTCAGGGGTGGTGTACAACACGTCGTTCAGCCTGACGGACAATGTGTTTACGACATCTACGGAAGAGGTAAGCACGCAGTTTGAGGCCGATGGCTATACACCTTATATATATTGTTCGTTGGGTGAGACCAACGTAATTACACTGGATGACCTTTATTATAAGTATACCAAGACTTTCGATCCGGCCAAGTTTGCGGCCGGCGAGAGCGGTTACATGGTGATGCCGTCCCAAGTGGAGAACAAGGGATGGACCTCTGTTTATTATTATCCCGAAGAGGCCGTGGATTTGGGGCTTAGCGTGCGTTGGGCTTCTATGAACGTGGGGGCTTCGGATCAGTATGACGATGGAATCTACACTTCGTGGGGGGATGCCTATGGCACGAACACGTCTACCAGCAGCAGTTATAATAAAGACGTACATGAAATAGCTGGGAATCCGGCTTACGATATCTCAACGAATCTTTGGAACGAGCGTTGGCAGATACCGACAAGAGAGCAATGGGAGGAATTGGTAGAAAAATGTATTTGGACATATGCTTATGATTCAGAAAGGCAGATTTACGGATATACGATAAAGTCAGAGAACGGGAATTCCATTTATCTGCCCATGTATAGGTATGTGACAGGTACGAATGTCCCGACGGGTGAATCGACTTCTAACGGTTACTATTGGTCGGCTACGGAGAGCAGTGGAACTTCTGCTTACTACTTGAGCTTGGGTACAGGAAATAGTTTTTCTGCCAATTTGACGCAGAGTAAGTATTACCGGATGCCAGTCCGTCCGGTTCTTGTAAAATAATGTGACTCCATGAAACGACGAATAATAATCTTGTGGTTGTTCCTGTTGGGGCTTGTTCCTGCCCTGAAAGCCCAAAACTGGGATTATATCCGTACGTCCGGTGAATATTATTACGGTTCCGGTACGGGGAAGACGGAAGCTGAGGCAGACAAGGCGGCACTGAATGATTTGGTGCAGATGATTGCCACGCATGTGTCGAGCGACTTCCAGATGCAGACCGACGAGACCCAAGCCAACGGAAATATCGACCATAAGACCTATGTGAGAAATTGCGTGAGCACTTATTCCTCCTCTGCCTTGACCAATGTGGAGAAATGGACGGAGGGGAAAGAACCGGAAATTACTGTGCGGCGTTATATGCTGCGTTCGGAGTTAGACAAAATCTACGAAAAGCGTAAAGAGAAAATACGCGACATGGTGGCCATTGCCGACGGGGCATTGGAGAAAGCCAAAGTGGATATGGCCCTGCAATACTATTACTGGGCTTACTCCTTGGCACGTTCCCTGCAACATCCCACGGAAGCGAAGGATGAGGCCGGGCATAGCTTGGTGACGCTGCTTCCGGTGAAGATACGTGGAATATTGGAAGACATCAGTGTGGCTTTCGATAAGCGCGAAGGAGATTGTGTGGATTTAATCTTCAATTACAAAGGCCGTCCTGTGTCGGGGTTGGATTTCCTTTATTCCGACGGGCGTGAAGAGTGCGACGGGGCAGCGAAAGACGGGCGTGGCATGTTGGAAATGGCACCGGGTTATGAGACGGAGTTCTATCATCTTGACATTGAATATGAGTATAAGAATCTGGCACGTGGGGACGATGAGTTGCAAGCCGTGTTGGACGTCGTGGCGAAGGCAGCTTTTCCGGAGTCCTCGGTAAGCGTGAAAGGCCGTGCGGCGCAAGACGGCACTTCGGTTGCGGCTTCCCAGCCTGCGGCACGGTTGGCTACTGCAAGTGTGGCCGCTACGGATGCCCCGGCGGCAGGTCCTTCCCCGTCGCAGACGGTGGACGACGATGCCTTGTATTGTGAAGCGATGGAAAAGGTGTTGGCAGCCATCAAGTCTCGTAACTACGTAAAGGCCAGTTCATGTTTCACTCTTGAAGGTCTGGACGTATACAACAAACTGATTTCTTACGGTACGGGACGTGTGGTGGGGCAACCTGATATGGTGTATTACCGCAGCAGTAACGGGCAGGTGGTGGCACGTGGGCTACAGATGTCGTTTTCGTTCATGAACGGCAAACGGAAAAAAACGTTTGTGGAAGACGTGGTATTCACATTCAATTCGGACAAGAAAATCTCCAATGTGGCTTTCGGATTAGGGAAAGTGGCAGAGTCGGATATTCTGAACCGTTATGCACCCGGATGGAAAGACGAAACCCGCGAATTGATCATGGAGTTTCTGGAAAACTACAAGACGGCTTATTGTTTGAAACGTCTGGATTATATCCGTGACATCTTTGCCGACGATGCCGTAATTATCGTGGGTAATATCGTGAAACGTAATCTGGCCAAGGTTCCGGAGGATCGTGCCATTTCGCTTGAAGGGCAGGACATCATCAAATATAACCGTTATGACAAGGAGGCCTATCTGGCCAACCTGGCCCGTACGTTCAAATTGAACGAATTCATCAACCTGCGTTTTACGAACAATGACGTGCAGTGGTTGGAGAAATATGAAGATGCGGAAATCTACGGTATACAGATAGGGCAGGAATACACCTCTTCCCGTTACGCGGACAAAGGTTACCTCTTCCTGTTGGTGGATATGACCGACCATAATGCACCGCAAATCAAGGTGCGTACGTGGCAGCCTAACGAGGTCTCGATGTCGAAGATATTCAGCGCAGGTGATTTTTATAACGACTAACACTATTCATTTTAAAAACATGGTATTATGAAAAAGATTTTTGTATTATTGGCCGTGGCGTTCATGGCCGCATCGGCAGGTTACGCACAAAGTGCGATAGAATTGGCCAAACAACAACGTGAGTTGGACAAGGTGAATATGGACATGTTGAATGCCAAACCGTCTAAAACTGCGAAGAAACAGGAGAAGCAATATAAGAAAGACGGATGGGTGGTACCCGCCGGCAGTTTGTCCATGGCCAGCCAGTTTACCCGGGCGCAACTCATGCGGCAGGAACTGATGGCTAACGATGCGGGTGAACCTACGTCCCGCTACATACTCCATGAGGCAACGGTGACTTCCGGTTCGGAATCTGTCGGCTACTCGTCTGCACGTGCACAGTGTCAGGCCGAGATAGCCAGTCTGTTGGAAACAAAGATAGCTGCGGCTATGAAGCGTAAGCAGGACAATGCCGAGAATTCGGCCATTGATGCCACCACAGTGGGCAAATTCCATGAGCGTAGCAAGGCGATAACAGAGGCCACGTTGTCGATGATGACTCCTGTGGTACATATTTACCGTGTATTGCCGAACAACAATTATCAGGTGCAGGTAACTGTGGCTTATGACAAGAAAGTCATGAAAAAGCAAATGAAACGACAGTTGGCAGAGGAACTTGAAGCGGAAGGTGACGGCTTGGACAACGAGTTGGACGGTATCGTGGACGAGGTGCTGAGCGAAAGTTATGAATAAAAAGGCAGGGTATGAAAAGGGCACTGATTGCAATGGGTATGGCATTGTGCTTTTTCGGACAGGTACAGGCTCAGAATGATGACTTCGGGGATGACTTCAAGGAAGATTTTGAATCTTTCCGACGGGCTATCCATAAGGATTTCAATAACTTTCGGAAGAAGATTAACAAAGAGTATGCCGAGTTTTTGAAGAATCCGTGGGAAGAGTTTACAGAGAAGAAACCTCTCGTCATTCCCAAAGAAGACGATGTGCCTCCGGTGATTTACCCTGAAGAGGAGAGGAATAAGCCTTTCCCCGCCCCGGAGCCATTGCCTTATGATGTGGTCATTCCAGTTCCCAAGCCTGCTCCACAACCCAAACCCGTGGAACCCATAAAGGAAAATCCGGAACCGATGCCGAAAGTGGATTTCTTGTGGTTTGGCACTAAGTTAAGCGTACGGTTCGATACCTCATCGGCTTTGCAGATGACAGGCGCAAGAGAAGATGTGGTTTCTGCTGCGTGGTTGGAACTGTCAGGGCAGCAGTACACCAATCTTGTTTATGATTGTCTACAGTTGCGTACGGAGTATAAGATGGGCGATTGGGCTTACCTTGAGATGTTGCAGGCTGTGGCCGAAAAACTCTTTGGAGAGGGTACGAACGAATCCGTTTTGCTTATGGCTTACTTGTATTGCCAATCCGGCTACAAGATGAGGTTGGCGCGCGATGATTCCGGCATTTTGCATATGCTTTTCGCATCTCGCCACATCATTTACGACATACCGCATTATAACGTGGGAGGTGAGAGGTTCTATCCTTATGGGGAGTGCCCTTCGAGCATATATATCAGTGACAATGCATTTCAGGGGGAACAGAGCTTGTCCCTTTGGTTCGCTGCATCTCCAAGGTTGGCTGTGTCTGCCACATCATCACGGACGCGTCAATCCGAGCGTTATCCGGAGGTAAAGGTAAATCTGTCCTCGAATAAGAATCTGATGGACTTCTATTCCTCTTATCCCACTTCGATGGTGGGCGAAAATTTTTTAAGCCGCTGGGCTATGTATGCCAATACGCCGATGAGTGAGGATGTGAAGCGTCAGATATATCCGGACTTGAAAGCTGCCATAAACGGATGTGACCAGTTGACGGCTGTGAATAAGTTGCTGAATTTCGTGCAGACGGGCTTCGAGTACGAGTATGACGACAAGGTATGGGGAGACGACCGGGCTTTCTTTGCAGAGGAATCCCTTTACTATCCATATTGTGACTGTGAGGACCGTAGTATCCTTTTTACCCGTCTGGTACGCGATTTATTAGGGCTTCGTTGTATCCTGATTTATTATCCGGGACACCTGGCTTCGGCTGTAGAGTTCTCGCAGTCTGATGCCGTGGCGGGCGATTATATCTCGTTGGAAGGACGTAAGTTCGTGATAGCCGATGGTACTTTTATCGGTGCACCGGTGGGCAAGACGATGTATGGTATGGATAACCAGGCAGCCAAGGTAATTTTGTTAGAATAACAGTAGGGCTCTTTTAAGTGGAATTTTTATAACTGCGCGAGGATGTCTTCGGCAATCTGTTCCGCCGTCAGGTGATTGTCGCGGAGGAACACCGTCACGTCGAAGCGGTCTACGAACTCCTTGCGGGCACCGAAGTTGAGTACTTTTATGGGGCTTGTGCCGTAGTAGCGGGCGATTTTCTCACCGAATCCGCCGTCCAGTATGCCGTCTTCCAACGTGGCCACGAGGGCGTGGTCGGTTTTCAGTGTGTCTAATAAGGTGTCGTCCGTTCCGGTGATATAACGCGGGTTGACGAGAGTGGCTTCTATACCGGCCTTTTCTTTCAGGATATGTGCGACGGATTCGCCTAACGGGAAGAAGGAACCCAAAGCGAGCAGGGCTACTTTTGTTCCCTTCTTTACCATTTCATAGCGGTTCAATTCGCTGTAATCCGTGGCTATTTCCCGGTCGGCATGCGTCAGTCCGAGTGCCGGTACGCGGATGGCTACGGGGTGGCTGTCTTGCCGCAGGCTCCATTCCAACATGGCGAAGTATTCTTCCTTGCAGGTCGGGGCAAGATAGACCATGTTGGGGATGTTGCCGATGAGCGGGATGTCGAAGAAACAGAGGTGCGTGATGTCGTTCATGGCCGAGAGCGAGCTCCAGAAGACGAGCAGCGTGGCCGGGTTGTTGTTGATGCAGAGGTCTTGCGAAAGTTGGTCGTAAGCCCGTTGGATGAACGAGCTGCATACGCCGAATACCGGTTTTCCTCCTGCCTTGGCGATGCCGGAAGCCAAAGCGACGGCGTGTTCCTCGGCGATGCCTACGTCCACGAACTGCCGTCCGGCTGCCAACCGTCTGTCTTCGGTGAATCCCATGATGGTGGGTGTTCCTGCCGTGATGCCTACCACGCGGCGGTCTTCTTTCATCTTCGCCAACAGGTAGTCGGCAGTTAGCGTGCCGTAGTCTTCTCCGTCGTCGGACTTGTGTTTGGGTTCGCCGGTCGCGATGTCGAACGGAGCGCAGTAGTGCCATGGCTCCTTGTGTTCTTCGGCCGGGCGGTATCCCTTGCCTTTCAGGGTGTTGATGTGTACCACGACGGGGTGGTCGATGTCTTTCACCTTTTGGAATGCCGAGATGAGGCTTCTGATGTCGTTGCCTTGGTCTACGTACAGGTAATCCAGTCCCATGGCCTTGAAGAAGTTGCAAGGGCATGTGCCTTGGCTTTCACGCAGCTCCTGCAGGTTGCGGTACAGGCCTCCGTGGTTTTCGGCGATGGACATCTGGTTGTCGTTGACCACGATGATGAAGTTCGTGTCCAATTCTCCTGCGTAGTCCAATCCCTCGAAAGCTTCTCCGCCGCTCAGCGAACCGTCTCCGATGACAGCAATGACATTGCCTTTTTCGCCTTTCAGGTCACGGCCTTTGGCCAGTCCTCCGGCCAGGCTGACCGAGGTGGAGGTATGGCCGATGACGAAATGGTCGTGTGCGCTTTCCGACGGCTCGGAGTAGCCCGACACGTCGTCGTATTTTTCCGGATCGAGATAAGCCTCTTTCCGTCCGGTCAGCATCTTGTGGGGATAGCTTTGGTGGGACACGTCGAAGACAATCTTGTCTTCCGGCGAGTTGAACACGTAATGCAGGGCGATGGTGGCTTCCACCATGCCGAAGTTCGGACCGAAATGGCCGCCGTGGTTGCTCAGGCGGTGCAACAATGCTTCGCGCATTTCTCCGCCCAGCAGGTTGAGTTCTTCCAGAGACAATTTTTTCACGTCTTCCGGCGAGTTGATGTTTTCTAATACCATAGATAATTTTGTCGTTTTGAAATGATGGTGCAAAGATACGCGGTTTTACCGGGAAGCCTGCTATCCGGATTACAGGTTTTTTTACCTGGATTACGGAATGGAAATCCTAAAAAAACAAAACGTGCCGGCTTTTCCCGACGCATGGCTTTGCCGGGCTTCGGGATATGTGTAAATTTATGCCGGTTAATTTAGATAATTCCATGATGAAACACATGAAACTGAAACTTATTGCATTGTTGTGGGTTACGTTTGCCGTGGTCTGTACTTGGGCAAGCGATTCCGTGGTTTGGCACCATCCCGTGGTGGGCTATACCCATTCTATTGTAGAGGTAACCAAGGTGGTGCTCCACGCGGACCGCACGGAAGTGTCGTGCCATGTACATTACCCTTCAGGTTATTGGATTCAAATCCTGCGCACGACGGAATTGCAAGCGGATGGCCGGAACTTTCCCGTGAGGGATGCCTCGGGCATTCCCCTTGGGGAACGGTACACGATGCCTGAGAGCGATGAAGTGGACTTTACGTTGACATTCGATGCCGTGCCGCTTGGGACGGTAAAGATGAATCTGGTAGAACCGGGAGGATGGACGGTTTACAATATCCGTCCGGAGGATGGAGGACACCTATTGGCGCGATGTGCGTACGGGAGATTGGTTTGTCGGCTTTTCCGGCGACGGCGTGATATACGACGGTAAGGTTTGGAGTGTCGTGAGCCGAGAGGAGCGGAGAGACGGGCATGGCCAATGGGTGATTGCCTATGGCGGAGAGCAGCTCGCTGTGGAGGTGGGCAAAGAAAAACGCGGCACGCGTCGCATCACCGTGGGCAAGGAACCGGCCGTGGAGTGCAGTCTGATTACGGGGGCGGCGTTGCCTGACTATCCCGTGGAAGACTTGCGGGAGGGGTTCAAGGACAACGGTTACCGTGCGGACGACAGCGTGACCATTGTGGGTTGGATGAAGGACATGCCTGCCGAGGCGTGGGAGAAAGGGCGAAGCGTGGAAATATTACGCAACAACATCTTTACGGACAAACAGGAATCCTTTGTGGCAGCCATGGATTCGACCGGGCGTTTCTCCGTGCGCGTGCCGTTGGTCAACACGTCGGAAATCTATATCGACATAGGGCGGAAGGGTATCAACACGGTGGTGGAGCCGGGGGAGACTTATTTCCTGTTGCACGATTTCTCCACCGGTCATGTGCTTTTCATGGGAGAAGATGTCCGATTTCAAAACGAATTGCAGGCGCATCCCCCTTTGTACGTGGATGGTTATCTCCGGAAAGGGCAAGGGACGGTCGATGAATTCCGGACACAGATGGAGGAAAAGTACCGGCATGCGGTAGAGGAACTGTCACGGCGTGTGGGGGAGCATTCCAACCTTTCGCGGCGTTACCGTTACTTTATGGAATCTTTTGCTTTGACAGGGTTGGGCCGTTCGATGATGCAGGCGCGGTTTGCGGTGCCCGATTGGCAGTTGCCCGAAGATTACGTGGACTTTGTCCGGACAAAAGTCTGGCAGCGTCCTCCCAAACCCTATACGCTTTGCCAGAATTTTGGCATATTGATGAGGGATTATATAGGCCATTCTTCAAAGGCGAAAGACAAGGCGAGGGGCAATGCCGTATTCAATGCCTTCAAGCGTTTGCGGCAGCAAGGTGAAATCTCGATGACGGAGGAGGAGGCAAACACCGTGGAGGCTTATCAGTTGGCCATTAAGGAACTACAAGAAAAACTGAATGCGGAGCCGTCGGATTCGTTGCGTCAACGAATGGTGGTGGAGTTTGGGAAAAGTGATTTGGGGCAACGTTTCATATCGCTCTTCAAACGTTTCGAGGACGTTTTGAACGAGGAGGTATTGGCGGATAACATAGATTTCTGGAAAGAAAACGCGGAATCGGCGGGGTGCGACAGTATCCTATGCCAAATCCATTTAGCCCGGAATCTTTACAGGCAGATTGATAACATACGGAAACCTTTGCCGGACAAGATGATGACAAAGGCCGAACGGGAAATCAGGCTTGAGGGCGGATGGGATATCGTCAGTAGGGAACAGGAGAAGTACGTGGCTATCCAAAACCGGGACTTGTCCGGAGTGGGCAGTCTGAAGTCGGCAGAAGATGTGAAGGACGTGACCGGCGGCGAGGCATTGTTGCGCAAGCTCACGGAACCTTATCGCGGCAAACTCGTATTGCTCGACATTTGGGGCACTTGGTGCAGGCCGTGTAAGGAAGCCTTGTCTCATTCGCATGCACTGTTCGAGCGGATGCGTCCTTACGGTGTGGTGTTCCTTTACTTGGCTAACGGCTCTGCGGAAGATTCGTGGAAGAACGTCATCAAACAATATGACGTGCTGGGTGACAATGTGGTGCATTATAACCTGCCGGACGACCAGCAGCAGGCCATAGAACAATATTTGGGCGTGAACAGTTTTCCTTCCTATCGTCTTATCGGTGTAGACGGTCATGTGCTTGACGTAAATGCAGACCCTCGTAATCTGGGCGCGCTGGAGGGGCTGGTAAAACGGTTGGTTCTACCCGAGCAATAATCCGGTACGGACTACCGAAGGACAGTCGTAAAAACGAACAGAAAGGAAGTGCCGGAAGAGAGGCTATCAAGCCGAGGCTTCCGGCACTTCCTTTTTGGGGAAATGATATTTCCGTGTGAGGTTATTTCTTGATGACTTTGTGTACGATGCAGTTATTCGTCCCGTTGTGGAATTTGAAGATGTAAATTCCGGCAGGCAGGTCGGCAAAGTCGATAGTGCAGTTGCCTTCCGTCAAAGTCGTGCGACGCACACGGTTTCCGGCCAGGTTGAAGATGTCGGCTGTTTCATAGGTGTTACCTTCGATACGCAGCGAGCCGTTAGCATTGGGATAGAAGAGTGGCCCGTCTTCGTTTTTAGCTTGTCTGATGCCCGTGCCGTCCTTTATGGTGAACTGGATTCTCGGGGAAACTTCGTCATAGGAATCGTTAATGAACAGGGCGCTGAAATAGTTTCCGGGTTCGAGCGTACCGGCTTTGATGCTCACGGTTCCTTCCGTGGCTCCGTAAGTGTAATAGAAGCCGTCAAGCTCGTCCACGTTGGGGTCTTTGCCTTCTTTGTAGACACCCACCCAGTCTTTCGGTGTACCCGGACCGTCCTTGTAGTGGATGAGAATTGCTTCATCGGTGGAGAATTCCGTCTTGTCGGTAGACAGCGAAGATATGTCTTTGCCTACAGAGAAATAAACTCGTTCACGCGGTTCGAAGTACTGTCCCAAGGTGAAGTAATTCAAGAAATAATATCCTTTGGGCAGATCTTTCGCCAAAGTGAGTGTGCCTTCGGTGTTTCCGCCGAGGTAATCCCATGAGTCGGATGTATCGGATGTACCGGGAACTTCTCCCCGCTTGTAGATGCCGATCCAGTCGTTCTTCAGGCCCGGTGCGTTGGAGTAGGTCACCACGATGTCTTCTCCTTCTTCGAATTCGCTCTTTTCCAGACTGATTTGCGGTTCGGGACCGACATAGAACGGGATTCTTTCGCTGATTTCCGTATATCCCTCATCTTCAAATAGCACGGCATAGTATTCGTTGGTTTCGTCGATGGTGAAATTCATTGAACCGGATTGAGCCGGGGTATATTTCCATTTGTACGAAAGAACGGAATGCGGTTCTTCTCCTTTGCGGTAGATGCCGATCCATGCGTTTTGACCTTCAGGAGCATATTTGTAGTCGATGGTAATGGTTTCTCCTGGTGTTACGCTTGTGTCCGTTATAGATATGGAAGGTTTACCTGCTATACTTCCTTCTACGGTGAACTGTCTGGTGTCCGACCATTCCGACCATTCCATATTGGTATCGCGGTATCTCATCCTTACGTAATAGGTACCGTTTATCAGTTTGTTTTTCTCAATGGTAAGTTGAGTGATGTCTATATTTTCATTGAGGTCAATGGGGATGTGTAAGGGGTTCCCCGTAGAACCGTAAAGGTCTTCGACGTCGCGTACCTTGTTGTATTCTATGGTAGAAAAGTCTTGGTTGAGTGAGAATTGGTATTGTACGCTATTTAGTTGTTCATTCGTAGTGGTTTTATATGGACTTCCTTTGAACGTATAAGGCAGGGTGATGGTCTCTTCTGTTATTTCCTTGATTTCCGGCTTTTCCGGAGCAGCTTTACCCAAAGTACGACTGAAGGAGTCAATTAGAATATTGTCCACTACCAGTTCCTTGTTACCGATGGCATAGCACTCCGCCTTCATTTCTTTTTTATCGAAATCAAACTCCAGAATCTGGTAGCTCCAATAGTCAATGGTTTTTTGTACGTCGTCGTAGTCTTGTTCGGAAGACATGCCCCACATTTGATCCCAAGAGGCAGCACCGTTAATGATGTGATATAGCGGATAATCGGTCAATTGTCCCCTATGGTACAAATGATGGTGGCCTCCGTAGTTCAGTACGTGCTTCGGGGTTTCGGACAGAATGGGTATGATTTCATTTCTAACCCATGTCGAGATGTCACCGATGTATTGCTCGGCTTGGATAGGCCGATGGTTTACGCTGATAATGAAATCTACTGAATCGTCTTTTTTGGCAGCATCTACAATTTTTCTCACCCATTCTTTTTGGGCGTTGCCGGTATGTTCAGTGGACAAAACAACGAAGAGGATACGGCCGGCTTGGTAAGCGTAATAGTTTTCCGTGCCACTGCTGATACCTTGGTAGGTAAGGTTCTCATAGTGGTAATGTGCGGCATATCTCTGCATACCCGGGTCGTTATAAGTTTCATGGTTTCCCACGGCTGTCATGATAGGGAGATAAGGTGACATGAGTTGCGATTTGAACAGGTGTATCTGTTCGTATTGGTCCAATGTACCTACGTCCACTTGGTCGCCGATATTCATAATCATGTTGATGTTTTCGGTAAGGTCGCCATATTTTTCTTCGATCTTACGTTGTGCTGCTTTCATTAGCCACTCATATCCGCTTCGGCTTTTGATTTGGTGATCGCCCATTAACAGAATGCGCATGGGTTCATGGCTTTTGGGGGTCGGCATGGTGCGGAAATGGCATACTTCGCTTTTCTTGTCGTCGCTGATAGCTTGGTAATAGTACACCGTGTTGGGTTGCAGTCCGGTAAGGCGGATGGAGTTCCAATAATATGGGAAACCGTCTTCTGAAAGATTGTCAATGGTACCTTCTAAGGTCTGCGTCAGTTGGTCTTTTGAAGTTCCGTAAATGACTTTAGGGGTGTTTTCGAAAGAGGTTTTCCAGCTAATCCAGATGGCGGTGTCTTCCGCGCTTTGGAGGTAAGGTTTCGTCATATCGGCGTAGCTACCGGTTTTAGGCTCCACGGTCAGCCGGTGTGCCACGACTTGTCCACAGGCGTTTTCACCTTCGGCCGGTGTGTAGTAAATGTCAGCTTCGGAGTAATCTTTTCCTCCTATATTTATTGTCTCTCCCGGAGCGATGGTGTGATCTTGTATGCTTTGCACGTAGCGGCAGAATTTTATAGGAGCCTCCAAGGTATCTTTGTGTTCATCGGTAAACGTTCTTATCAGGCGGACCGGGCTGTCTTGTGATAGAAAGGAAGATGAAATTTCGACGGAAGGTGTTCCTTGTCCCGATACGACTTTGCAACCGATAGGAGCCGTCCAATCATAACGGGCGACAGTTTCATTCTTGGGAGCCTCGAACGTGGATGTCTCATTGATTTTCATGACAGGGTTGCCTTCTATGCGGTCGGCTTGTGCCTGGGCATATCCGCAAATTGCTAACGAAAGCAACGGAAGTGTCAGCATTCTCTTTTTCATTCTTTTTTCTTTTAAAGTTTATGTTATCAAGTTTTGATGCAACAAAAATAGAGTAAACTTATTAAGAGCCAGTTGCGTTGCTTTTACATTCTTTTTGCAGGGTAGAAATACATCTGATTTCACGTAGAATCTTCGTAAACAGCGCCGTGCGACGGGCTTGTGAAGTAATATAACGTGAGTTCGATATAAGAGCAAATATATTTTTCTGATAATT
>OHPY01000148.1_pt1 | contig 15324 bp, 10 predicted proteins | sample 1577841 | NCBI WGS metagenome assembly OHPY01 (sample SAMEA3879523, study PRJEB24766) | human gut metagenome | biome: human-associated habitat; feature: feces | place: USA | collected 1985/1987 | reverse complement strand
CAAAGCCGCCGATGGTGTTCACATCCTGGCAGGCCGCGCCGTAAAACAGGGGCACAGGCGCTTCGCCCAGCACAAAGGGATTTTCCGTGAGGGCCTTGTAGTCCTCGGGACTGACATAGCAATCCGTTTTCTCCGCCCCGTCAAAGAGCTCGGAGGGAAAGACTTCCACGCCGCCATCCAGGGTAAAACTGTTAAAGGCTGGACCTTTCAAGAATCCCACACAGTTGGGGCAGCAGGTGGCAGTCAGAATACCATCCAACCCCAGAAATTTCAGCCGCTCATCCCGGCCATCCAGCACCAGCATGTCCACCATGCGTCCGCCACAGTGGGGGCATGTGTCCTCCCGTGCCCGGCCAATGCGGACGGGAGATTTCTCGCTGGTGGTTCCTTTGACCATAGGATAGCAGGTATCGAAGTTGAGCTGGATTTTCTGGCCCTCCTTGTCGAAGGTCCAGCCTCCGATCTGCGCATAGCTGGATGGGTCTACATAGAGGCCCTTGCGCCGGGGCCGGGGATTTCGCTCCAGCTCCAGCAGAGTCTCCATTGCCTTGTCATCTCCTTGCATAGCAAGGCAACTCATCAGGTTGGAGGCCGCGCTGGAATATTCTGCGGACAACAGCGCATGGATCAGACCATCCCGCACATCGGCGGGAGCATGATAATAGATCTCACAGGGCCAGAACACCTCTGCGGCCAGTGCCACTCGCTGAATCTCCGGGGTGATGGCATCATGGTAGCCAAGCAGCTGCCAAAAGTCGGCGAACTCTGGGTCCTCCATATCAGCCAGCCTCTGGATGTTCTGTATCAAGTTTCTTTGTTTTTCGACAATTTGTTCCGGCATCCAGGCCAGAGCAGCTTGCCGTTCTTGCTCGCACTTACATTTCCAACACAATCCCTCATAACCCAATGGGGTTCCACAGCTGGGGCAGGTATATTTCAGACTCATGTTCTCATACTCCTTTCAGGCAATAAAAAAGCCCCACGCCGCACTGTCATAAAGACAGGCTGACGCAGGACATGAAGAAGCCGCGTTGAAGGAGCCGCATCCACCAGCAGATGTAGTTTCTTCAACAACCAAAATATTTTTTTCGTATCTTAAAGCAGCAAATTGCTGTCCAATATATTTGTTCATAGCGGCACCATTTATTCTGAGCGTAGTTTTATATCTTATTATATCACAGCACCCCTTCAATGAAAATATTTTGTTGGAAATGCTAATGAAAAATTTTTGTGAATTTGTTAAGGCGCAGGGGCTGTTATCTCCATAGTGTCTGGATGGATCAGAGTGATTACTTTTCCCTGATGTAAGGCATAGTTGACTGTCTGTGCTGTGCCTGAACGCAGCTTTTTCTGATTATCAAACACACCGATGAGGTACTCTGCATGATCGACCATATAGTAATTCCTTTTTTTATAACTGGAAACATCCGCAGAATGTGAAATAACAATAGAATCGTTTGCGTTTTGGATCAGCTTTTTCAATCTATGTTTACTCTGATCCGGCCATTTAGAGTCATAGCCGATGAAGGGAACTACAACGATAATTTTAATATCCTCGTATCCCGTTTGTGCTCTCAATGTCAGCAGCTGTTCTCCAGCCCACATATCCACACCAAGAGCACCGCCGACAAAAAAAGTACGGACAAATTTCTCGTCATGGAGTATCCGAAACTGCTCCAGGAGACATTCTTTTAATTTTTGGCATAGGGGATCTTCCTCATTATATCCAAAGCAAAATCTTGTTGGTCTGTGGCCGGTAATGGCGCAGGCATACTGATTCATATAAATCACCCTTGATAACCGCCGTGATTACGCATATAAAGCAAAAATAACGCAAATAATAATGCGTATAAAGGTTATATTACAAAATTATAACACAATACATACGAAGTATCAAGAATTGCTTTCTGCTATGCTAAAAGAGCAGAGAGGTGAGCGTATGGACGAAGAATTTATCCGCAATCGAATCACAGAATTACGATTGAAAAAAGGCGTTTCAGAATATCAGATGAGCATGGAGTTAGGGCAGAACAGAAGCTATATTCAGGCGATTTCTTCTGGGCGTTCTATGCCGTCTATGAAGCAGTTTCTCAACATCTGTGAGTATTTTGAAATCACGCCGCTTCAATTTTTTGATGCACAGGAAAATAACCCTCAGCTTATCAAGAAGGCTTTAGACGGAATGAGAAAGATGTCAGATGACGATCTGATTATGCTGATTGGTTTTATAAGTCGCTTAAACACAGAAAACTAACGATAGGAGGCAGTAAGCGTCCCGTCGTTAGTTTTTCATTTTATGCGCAGCATATTGTGGCAAGCAATGCTTGTGGCTATCCATTTCGCCACAAACTGCTTGTTGAGGGCAGTGCCCCCAAGCCCCTTTGAACACAGAATTTCATTCTGTGGCTGCGCGTTCTGCGAACGCTTTTGACCAGGACCAGCTTATCGCTGGCCGTGGTCTTTTTCTTTTTCAACATCCTGTTCTACCTCCATTTTCAGCACCCGATCTACATTGGCCTTTGCCGTTAAAAGCTCCCGCATTTCCTCACGGGAATGCCGATACTCGGCATAGGTCTTTTTCTTTTCTTCCAGCAATTTCGCGTACTCTGTCTGCAACTCTTTGACCTTGGGCAGCTTCTTGACGCCCATCTCATCAAAGGCATTCTTAGCAGCCTGGTGGAGCAGAATTTCTTCCTCATGTTCCTCCCGGAATTTCTTAGAGTAACCCGCCTTGCGGTATGCCACATAGACCTCACGGGTCTTGGCATAATTTACAATGTGAGTACGCAGAACAGCAATCTCTGCCATGCGCTTTTCAGCCGCTTTGATCTGCGCCGAAAGCTCATTGTGATGTGCCGTGGCAGCCGCAGCCTTTTCTTCTAAAATCGCATACTCCAACAGGTTATTCTCTGACAGGTAATTCATGGTCTGTGCCATTTGTTTCAGATTGAAAACCTTAGCCCATCGAGCATAGCCAGCACCTTTTCCTGCCTGCAATTTTGCCTGAATGTCCACCAGCAGATTGACCTTCTGCGTCTCTGCCTGTGTAACTATTTTCTTTCGTGGGGTATGCGCTTTCTTCCCGGAGAGAACCGCCTGCAAATCATCTAATCCATATCCTTCGCCCAGGCTGTCCATTCGGGCGGCTTTCTCCCAACCGGGGAGCTTCAGGCGATACGATTTCCCGCGCTTTGATACCTCACAGCCGGACTCTTGCAGCAGCCTCAGCAGCTCCTCAAAATTAGCAGGACTTTGTGATAATGCGTTGTCAATCGCCACACGAAGCAGCTCTCGGTGAGAGGGCTTTGCCTGATCTCCCAGCCACTTGTTATAGCTTTTTCCGTGAGGTTTCGGATTCTCTACAATGGACAGTCCGTTTTCAATGCAGATTGTATCACTTAACCGGCGAACCGCCTTGGTGCTGCCCCAAAAGTTTCGGAATTTCCGGTCATATTCTAAGCTGACCGATGACCAGATAATGTGATTATGAATGTGCGATTTGTCTATATGAGTGCAGACCACAAAGGCATGATTGCCCTTGGTAAAACGCTTGGCAAATTCTACGCCCAGCCGGTTTGCTTCTTCCGGGGTAATCTCACCAGGGCGGAAGGACTGGCGCACATGATAGGCGATCACATCATCCGCGCCGCGCACTCGTCCGGTAGCGGCAATGTACTGCCGCTTTGCCAGAAGGAACTCCGCATCCGCAGTCCGGCTGTCACACGCATAGCCGGTAATGAGCTTGCCGTTATCTGTTTTCTGTGGATTTGCTACATAGTCGATGATGTCACTGATCGCCCGACTTTCTGTGCGGCCCTTGCCGACATGAAGCGGCATGATTCTCGTGGTTGCCATAGGTCAGACCTCCTTCCCGAAAAGAAAACGGCCTGCCATAGCAGACCGCTTTCACTATTCTATAAAACTTTCTTCATCGAAAAAATTGAACTCATCATCTTCTAAGTGTCTTGGTGGAAATCTCATTTCATATTGCTCTTGCGCCAATGCACGGACATCAGGCCGCCTATCCTTTAGTCGATTTTTCAGCCAGGACAACTGCTCTTTCGATAGCCTCCATGGAAGATTCAAAAGACGATTCAGTGTCATCAGTTCAGCCTGCGTTTCTGCTGGTAGCGAAGCACAGGATTTACAAATGTGGGATGCATGACCTTTGCCTGAAAATTTTTCGTTGGCTTTGTATTCACCACAAACTTTACAATAGTGTCCATGCTTTTTCATAAGCTGATGCCCTTCTCGCAAAGAACATATAACCTGCGAATTGCTTTCATAATCACATCCCATTCCAAATCAGAAGCATAAGAAAACTTTTTACGGTATGCCTCCCAAAGTTTTTGCATAACCGAATCATTTTCCACTTCGTCAAAAACTTCTTCAGCCTGGTTAAGATACTTCTCCGATCCCCGTTTATGAGCAGTTGCCAGAAGCGCATCATGTAAAATTTTCGGGTTCAGCGTGGTTCCATGCAGCTGTTCTAAAATGTAAATATCGTAGAAATCTCTCATGCGGGTATTGGTTGTGGTTCTGGTAATAATGGTTTCCAGTTTTTCTGCCAGCACAGTTTCTAAATTATAAGCCCAAATATCAATGGAGCGATCTTCCAGCATAAGTTTGAATGAATACCGAACCTCTCTTGGAGTGATTGCATCTCCCGTAGAAATATCAATTTTCAAAGGGGTCACTACACCATCGAATGTTGTACTCATGCTGACACGAATCCCCGGATACTCTGCTTCATCCATAATCTCCGAAATACTTTTCAGCTGAAATTTAACACCATCATCAATCGGAACAGTTACGATTGATGAAATTAGATTCTCAATATCCTCCACATTAACATTAGCTCCTTTTATGGTTGCATCCAAATCCATCGTAGAGCGGGCATCCAATCCAACCATAGCCGCTACCAACATACCACCCTTCAAGATAAACTTATCACGATACTCAGAAAGAGAAATACGCTCCAAAAAACGCTCCATCATGTAGTTCCTCATTAAAATCTGAGCATCTGCGGATTTTTCTCTGGAAAGGTTTCGTATTAAATCTTTAAGCTGCCTTGCTGTTTTTATCATAAAAGTACCTCCAAATACTGTCGTAAAATTTTTTCCACCTTGAACATCCCAGCATATTGCATTAAAGCTCGCAGGTTCTTATCTTTTCTACGGGCATACGCTTTCAGTGCTCCCTGAAAGGTCTGAATTTCAATTCTGCTACGGCTTCTGAGCAAATCACAGATCGTTCGCTCCATATCATAAACCGGCACAGTATGCCCGAACGGAGTTTTCGCTGTTGTAAGTCCTACATCATGTAAGTCTGCTTTAATCGTAAAAACTTGAATGCCTTCTGCTTTCATTTTGCTTGGATTGCATCCAGTTTTGACCGTAACTGTATATTCTATTGGTTCACGGTCTGTCAGATCGTGAAAAAATAAAGCTGTTTCATGTGAAAATACTGCTTGTTCAAATCGCAAATGAAGCAGATACATGGCATCCACCCAGGAATCTTTGGACAGATAAATCCCATGTGCAACTCTATCCAAATCTCGTGAACGCACATAATCATAAAATACCGGCTTTGAAATTCCCGAAGATACGACCTGCGATGTTCGCAGCATTCCTTCTTGTGCTGTTAGCATCTGATCCAGCTGTTCAAATTGTCCCATCATGTCACTTCCTTTCGTACTAATATTATATTCAATATTAGTTCAAAAGTAAAGTCGTGGATATATAGTTTCTCTTTCCAAATTTAACAGACGGTGTTTGGCATTTTGTGGCTTTGCGTATTTTTTATCCATAAACCCAATCCTGAATGGCAAATTTCAAACTCTGCACCTTACCCATCAGCCAGATTGCAGCCAACGGCAGCCCCATAGGGCTAATCAAAAATGCCATAACCAGCAAAATCACACCATTTTGCGGGGAATAGGTAATAAGCACAGCCACGCCAAGCAGAGCAATTACAGTGCTGAGCAGACCAAGCACCAGACCGGATATGTAGATCAGCCCCGTGCAGAGCCAGACAAAAAGCGTCAACACCAAAATGACCGGTGCAGTTACGATCATCAGCAGACATTTCAAAATCTTCATTTCTGTTCCTCCTTCCAACGCTCCAGATACTGTTTGCATAGGGCATCCGCTTCTCTCTCATCATCTTCCGTCACTTCCCGTTTTCCTTTGGTCAGTTCAATCTCCAGATAAGTCCGGTAATCATCGGCTAAGAGGTCGAACAGTTCCTTGGGAGTATGGCACACCTCGCCAGAGCAATAGTGAAAATCTTGGTCAAATTCAACTCTTACACATCCATGGCGGCTGATATAAACTTCTATGGTCTCGTCTGCGGCCAGGTAGTCCGCAAAAATCTCCAGCACCTTTTCAAAGGTCAGCATCTGTTTTCACTCCTTTGCTACGCTTCTTATTCTACTCATATTATCCGGTACGGACAGGCAAAAGACAAGGATACAGACAAAAAGAAAAAGCGGAGGAAGGTGCGGCGAAGAAACGCCGTTCCTCCCTCCGCAAATGGAGTATCTATCCCTGTTATGAAAGTTTGGAGAGTTGGGTAAGGATTTCCTTCACACCCTCCCACAGTTGTTCCTGCCGCTGGGATATATCCTCCAAGTCAGCATTATAAACCCGCCCGGTCTCATGCACTTTGCGGGTCAGCTGGTTCAAGTTGTTGCTGCTTCGGCGCATCAGGGAGACCAACTCCTTCAGCTCTGGCAGTTCCAGCTTGACCACATAACCATCCAGCGCCATTTTCCGCAGATAAGCGCTCAAATTCTCTGTCCCGTATTGCTGCATCTTTTGATGGATCAGTTCCAGTTCTTCTGCGGACACCCAAAACAGAACCGGCACATCCCGCTTGCGCTTTGCCATGGTTATCGCTCCGGCTCCCGTTTTTTCGGGGCGGCAGACTTATGGGCGGGCAGCTCCTGTTTGAGCTTATCCCGCACTGAGTGACGGGACGGTTCCAGTTTTTCTCTCTGGGTACGGCTGCGCTGCTGTTCTTCACGCACCAGATCAATAAAACCATCCAGCACAGCAGGGTGGCTGTTTAAGGCATAACCACAACGGACGGTTTCGGGATTATCGTTGGGAATGGTCTTAGCCCATTCTTTGTTGCGTCGGGAGTAGCGCCCATCCCAGTCCTGAAGCTGGACGGTGTTAGCCAGAACCATAGCCACACGCTCCATGCCATAGGTCTCGATCACACCCTTTGCCGCATCGTGACTGAGATACATTCCGTCGAAGTGTTCCCGCACCGCCGCTTCAATGGACTCCTTGCATTGGAGATTTGCATTGTTGGAAGCCCGGTACTGCTCCAACTCCCCATGTTCTCTCGCATAGGCAGCTGAATGGGGATAGATCGGTGTTGTTCGCAGTTCCTCTTTAGCTCTGCACACATCGTCGGCACGGTTCTCAATGCTGTCCCGGATCACATCCATATAACCGGTCTCCAACTTTTCAAAATAGCGGTACACATCCGCCAGCGGAGAGGGAGATTCCAAAAGTGCCTGAGCCTGGGCATCAGTCAGCTCCAGTTCCTCCATCGCCATCACAATGTCCTCACGAACCGTGTACTCATAGGTGTGGTGCAGGATTTCTTCCGGGGGCTGGCTTTTCAGCCAGTCCCGGAACTTGTCCTGTTCGGCAGCCATCTTTTCATAAAGGGCTGTATTCAGATCGTTAGTATTCATGTTATCGCACCTCCTCATGCTGTTTTGGTTTCTTGTCTGTACTGCGGGGCGTCACCGGGCGCTTCAGGCTGTCCAGCACCGAAGTCCGTGTGCTTTTGGCAACAACAGACTCGGTGTGTGCCTGTCCCTTTCCGTCGATGTTGAGCAGGGTATCCAGCTCCACCAGACGGGCATTTTTGCTTCGCAGTTCTTCTTCATAAAGGAATGGCTTTCCGACTTCCTCCTTTGCGGCAGCCTGCTGCTGATAGAGGTTATCCAGCTGGGCCTTTGCCGCCTCCAGACGCTGGGGCATCTGGGCGAGGGCATTGTCGATACGGGTAAGATTTCCGCGAGGGTCTGTACCAAGGGTTGCCCGGTGGGTCATCTGTCCTTTCAGCAGGAGCGTATATTCCTGTTTCCAAGCGGAAAATTCCACAGACATGGCATAGCCCCGGTAGCTGCCGATCTGCACCGGATCGGAGGTTTTGACCTCCTTGCAGGCATCCAAAAGGGCTGCACCGGCGTTCTCCTTATCGGTCAGCAGGTCTCCACGAATCTCCATACCGGCAAAACCGTCCTCCGGGTGCGGGTGTGCTGCCAAAACCTCCAGGTCAGATTCAAAGCCCTTGATAAAGCCTTTGTGCTTTTCAATCTCCTCCGGGAAGTATTTGAGCAGCTGGTCCTCCAGACGATATTGCTTGCTCTGGTGGTCGGCTTTCATCAGCTTCAGGCGGGATACCTCCACATCCAAATCCATACGCTCCTTGATGCGGGGATCTCCGGCACACAGAGCCTTGATCTCGGCAAAGGAAAGCGCCGTTTCATCCACATCATCGCAGGAGCGCACCGGCGATTTAGAAGTCATGATCTGACTGATGAATTTTTGCTTATTCTCCACCGTCTGCCAGAGGTATGCGTCAAAGGTTCCTTCGGTCACATAGCGGTACACATGGACAAGAGGATTCTGGTTACCCTGGCGCTCGATACGGCCCTTGCGCTGGGCAAGGTCTCCCGGTCTCCACGGACAGTCCAGGTCATGAAGTGCCACCAGACGGTCCTGCACATTGGTGCCTGCGCCCATCTTGGCGGTGCTGCCTAAGAGGACACGAACCTGACCGGTACGGACTTTAGAGAACAGCTCCTTTTTCCGCACTTCGGTATTGGCTTCATGGATAAAAGCGATCTGGTCGGCAGGCATCCCCTGGGCAATAAGTTTCTGACGAATATCGTCATATACCGTAAAGGCCGGCTCCTGCTCCGGCAGAGGCACAGCGCCTTCCAATGCGTGAAGCAGTGGATTATCCAGCGTTTTCGCCGCCTTGCTTGCAGGAGCTTTTGCCTGCGGTGTAGAAATGTCGCAGAACACCAGCTGGGTCAGCTTGTCAGCTTTGCCGTCCCGCCAGATCTGCATGATGTTGTCCACACACTGATTGACCTTTGTGCCAGGTTCATCCGGCAGCATCTGGTTGACGATCCTCTGGTCCAGCCCCAGCTTGCGGCCATCCGAGGTAATCTTGAGCATGTTATCCTGGGACGGGTCAACAGTTCCGCTGTGTACCAGCGATGCACGCTCCGAAAGAGCTTTGACCATTTCCTGCTGATGTTCGGTAGGCTGCGCCACGATGTTGTGGTATTCCACTTCCGGGGTAGGCAGATTCAGCTGGTCGGCAGTCTTAATGTCAGCCACTTCTTTGAACAGGTTCATCAGCTCCGGCAGATTAAAGAACTTGCTGAATCTCGTTCTTGCCCGGTAGCCGGTGCCTTCCGGTGCCAGCTCCAATGCTGTGACGGTCTCCCCAAATCGGGAAGCCCAGCAGTCGAAGTGGGTCATGTTCAGCTCTTGCAGGCGTTCATACTGAAGATAACGCTGCATGGTGTAAAGCTCGGTCATGGAGTTGCTGACCGGTGTGCCGGTGGCAAAGATCACGCCACGGTTTCCGGTGATCTCATCCATATAGCGGCACTTGGCAAACATATCGGAGGATTTCTGCGCGTCCGATGTGGAAAGACCAGCCACATTCCGCATTTTTGTGTATAGAAACAGGTTTTTATAGTTGTGGGCCTCGTCCACAAACAAACGGTCCACACCCAGCTGCTCGAAGGTTACCACATCGTCTTTTCGCCCCTCGGCTTGCAGCTTTTCCAGTCTGGCTTCCAGAGACTTTCTGGTACGCTCCAGCTGTTTGACGGTAAAACGCTCGCCGCCGCTGGCCTGCACCTCTGCGATGCCCTCGGTGATCTCGTCGATCTGCTCATAGAGAAGCCGTTCCTGACGCTCCCGGCTGATGGGGATACGCTCAAACTGGCTGTGTCCCATGATGATGGCGTCGTAGTCACCGGTCGCAATACGGGCGCAGAACTTCTTGCGGTTATGGGTCTCAAAGTCCTTTTTGGTGGTGACTAAGATGTTGGCAGAAGGATAGAGGCGCAGAAACTCCGACGCCCACTGCTCGGTCAGGTGGTTGGGAACCACAAAGAGAGATTTCTGGCACAAGCCCAGGCGTTTGGCTTCCATCGCAGCAGCTACCATCTCAAAAGTTTTGCCTGCGCCTACTTCATGTGCCAACAGGGTATTTCCTCCATACAGCACATGGGCGATGGCGCTTTTCTGGTGTTCCCGCAGGGTAATGGCCGGGTTCATGCCGCCAAAAGTGATATGGCTGCCATCATACTCGCGGGGACGGGTAGAGTTCATTTCCTCGTTGTACTGGCGCACCAGGGTCTGGCGGCGCTCCGGGTCTCTCCAGATCCAGTCCCTAAAGGCTTCCCGGATCGCCTGCTGTTTTTGAGCCGCCAGGGTGGTCTCCTTGGCGTTCAGCACGCGGCGCTCTTTTCCGTCTGCGTCCTCTATGGTGTCATAGATACGGACATCCCGCAGGTTCAGGCTGTCCTCCAAAATCTTATAAGCATTGGCGCGGCTGGTTCCATAGGTAGTGTAAGCTGCCACATCGTTGTAGGATACAGAAGATTTCCCCTTGATCTGCCATTCAGCGGTAAAGGACGAATAGTTGACCTCGATACTGCGTTGGAGATAAAACGGGGTATTAAAGGTCTCATACATAAACTGCTGGATATATTCCTTGTCAATCCAGGTAGCGCCCAGACGCACCTCGATCTCCGACGCATCCAGGTCTTTGGGCTGGGCGGCGGTAAGGGCTTCCACATTGACTGCAAAAGAAAGGTTCTGCTGTGCCGCCCTCTGTGCCTGACGCAGTTTGCGGCGTACATTGCCGGAAAGGTATTCATCAGCAGTCACATAATGGGGTGTGCCGTCTTTCTCCAACTGTCCCGGTACACGGAAGATCACGCCTTGCAGCTCTCCGGCCAGTTCTTCTTTTGTTTTTCCGGTAAGCTGGCTCATATAGTCCATATCCACGCAGGCTTTTTCCGAGATGGACACCGCCAGTGCTTCACTTGCCGTATCCACCACAGCCACCGCCTGATGGGGCTTGATGGTCCGTTTGGTGAACATATCCGCCTTGCGCTCCAGCTTTCCGTCCTCGTCGATGACTTCCAGCGCACAGAGCAGGTAATAGGAAGAATCATCTGCATAAGCCAGCCGGTTTGCACGGTCGTTGATGAGACCGTATTTGGCAGAAAAGCTGTCATAGAGGCTGTTCAGTTCCGCCTGCTTCTCCCGAATGGTGCTGTCTGGAACCGCTGCATCCATCTGAAGGTCGATCAGTTCCTGCACACAATCACGCAGTCCCACAAGACCTTTTACACGGGCTTCGGCGGTGGCGTTGAGGTCAGGGCGCACCATGCGGCTGTTTTCCCGGTAGTACACCTGCCCGTCTACAATGGCATAGGAATAGTTCTTCACATTTGGGTCGGCAGGAATGGAGGTGTCAATGGCTTCGCCTTCGCCCAGCTCCGGCAGCTCTGCCTCCTGATAAGTGCCATGAATGTACTTCACAGCATCATGCAGCTGATCGGAAAGCTCCAGTCCCTCGATAGGGTTCACGGTGTAGTCCATACCATGAGCAGTGCTTACCGGCTCCTGTCTGCCCAGCACCATTTCCGGGTGGTCGATAAAATACCGGTTGATGGCAAACCCATCCTCCGTTTGTCCGGTCTGCGTCCACTCTGGTGCAATGTCCAGCGGACGGTCCCGCTTTTGGAGAAAGATGATGTCCGATACAACCTCGGCACCGGCATTCTTTTTGAACGCGTCATTAGGCAGACGGATAGCTCCCAGCAGCTCGGCACGCTGGGCAAGATAGCGGCGCACGGTGGAATCCTTGGCGTCCATAGTATAGCGGGAGGTTACAAAAGCTACCACTCCGCCGGGACGCACCTGGTCCAGTGCTTTGGCGAAAAAGTAGTTGTGAATACTGAAATTCAGCTTGTTGTAGGCTTTGTCATTGACCTGATACTGACCGAAAGGTACATTGCCGATGGCAAGGTCAAAGAAGTCACGCCTATCGGTGGTCTCAAAGCCGCCTACTGTGATGTCCGCCTTGGGATAGAGCTGCTTTGCGATGCGCCCGGAAACCGGGTCCAGCTCCACGCCGTACAGACGGCTGTTTCGCATTTCCTCCGGCAGCATACCGAAGAAATTGCCCACACCCATAGATGGCTCCAAAATATTTCCGGTCTCAAATCCCATACGGCCCACCGCTTCATAGATGGCCTGAATGACCGTAGGGCTGGTGTAATGGGCGTTGAGGGTAGAGCTTCTGGCGGCGGCATATTCCTCCGGGGTCAGCAGCTCTTTTAGCTGAGCATACTCGGAAGCCCATGCCGGTTTCTCCGGGTCAAAGGCATCGGCAAGACCGCCCCAGCCCACATAGCGGGATAGGACTTCCTGCTGTTCGGGGCTTGCCTGCTGTCCGGCAGCTTCCAGCTCTTTCAGCAAACGAATGGCATTAACATTTGCCTGGAACTTGGCTTTTGGACCGCCTTCACCCAAATGCTCATCGGTAATGCGGAAGTTCTGTGCATTGCGGCGCAGGTTAGCCTTGTATTCCTCATAGGAGGCTTCCTCGGCAGCTTTGGCATTGGGGAAGGTCTGCCACTGGCCGTTGACCTGAATGGAAACCGGGTGTTCATCCAGCACTTCCTCAAAGGTTTTCTCCGGCTCTGTTACAGGGGCTGGCGGCTCCGGCTCCTCGATATGCAGTCGTTCCACCACCACATCATAAGGCAGATTGTTCTTATCGCCCGGATAGACGGCCATGGTCTCGGAATGGAAGGTCGGGGATTCGGTAGCCGGTTGGGGCTGTTCCTGTCCAAAACCGTCCTGCTGACGGGCATACATCCCGCGCAGCAAAGGCGCAACCTCATCCCAGCGGAAATACAGCACAGCCAGACGCTTTTCCTCTGCGTCCAGGACTTCCAGCTCCATGCCCTGTGCCGTGGTACGGTAATCGGCAATATCGCCGGTCTCCAGATTCAGTGTCTCAATCTCACCGGAATAGGCTCTGCTCAGCCAGTAGGCGATCTCGCTGTTGCTCCTGCCGGATTGCAGCAGCGTGGAAATCTGCTTTTTATCCGCTTCATCCATCAGTCCATGAGCCAATACATCCCGCAAGTCCTGATCTGCCTTGTCCGGGTCAATGGGAAGAAACTCGGTATAGTAAGCATTGCGGCGGTCTGCCCGAAGCAGCTGCTCGAACTGTTCTTTGCGCTCTGCCCGATAGATGGGATATACCATGCCGGTAGGCAGAAGCTGCACGGTGTCCTCCCGCAGCTCGGTGATCTGATAGGCGTCATCCTCGATATACACGGTATCGCCCACGGCATAGACCGGGGCGGCAGGGTCATAGGAGGTTCTTTGCGGAATTGGGCGGCGAACTGCGTCATATTCCTCATCGGAAATGGAAACTTCGGAAGTCTGCTCTGTCTCGGCAGCTGCGATCTGCTCTGCATCCGACATCACCTGTTGGATAAACGGGTCATTGTCCAGTTTTTCCGGGTCTGCCACCTGTCCGTTGACGATCCCTCTTTCCTCCAGGGCTTCCCGGATGGCGATAGGGTCGATATTGTCAAAACGATCCTGTTCTTCTTCGGTATAGAACCGGTCCTCCTGAATGAGCTGGGCAATCCGGCGCTGTACCTTCGGCCAGGGCAGCTGCGTTTCCTCCGGGCTTCCGGCACGGACAACGAACGGGCTGTTGCTGCCACCGTATTCCTGAGCCAGCCATGCAGCGGTATCCTTCTCTCTTGCATGGTCTTTCATATAGCGGACGACAGCGTGTTTACTCTCGATATTGCCGTTCCATGCACAAAGGGCAGTATCAATATCTTCCTGAGAAAGAGGGCGCAGAAGCTCATGGAGCTTTGGATAGGTTTCGTCGATCACTTCCCGGTGCAGGCGCTGGCGGAACTCCGGCACATCCGAATAAAGGCGGATCAGCTCCATATCCTTAGAGCCAAGAACCGCACGGCGCACAGCGGCATTGCCCTCGATGACAGCATTTTCACGGTCGGAATGACCGCAGGCATTTCGATATGCCACATCCTCAGATATGGCGGCAGTCACCACAGGCTTATACTGCTCAAACTGCTCCCGAAGGGTAGGCTTTGGCGTTTCTTCCTCTATCTCCGGCTGCTGGGCTTGAATGGCATCTTCTTCTGCCAGATCCTTTTCAGCCTGGATCTTGTCATACTGCGCTTGTTCCTGTTCGGTAAGATAGCGACCTTTCTGGACAAGTGAGGTAATGCGCTTGGAAACCTTTTCCCAGTTCAAGTGAACATCCGGGCAGTCCTGCTTTTTATAGTGCAGTCCTTTCCCATCGTGATCTTCGCCGCTGTGTGTTGCGCCGGACAGGGCATGAGAGCGTCCGCCAATGCCATACTCGTCTTTAAGGAATCTCACTTTTTCCTTATCCGTATGGTTTTCCATGAAGAACGCATAGATACGGCCTTTTCCTCCGGCAAAACTGCTGCCGCCGGTCATGGCGGTGTCGATCTCATCCTCTGTAATGAAATGCTGGACGGTTGGCACTTGGGAAAGCTCTGAAGAAAAGGTCCTGCGTGGCAGGTCAAGGTCTTTCAGGTTCTCCCAGATCTCCCTCGGTCTATGATAGTGAAAACGCAACAGGTCACGGTCCTGCTGATAGGCAGTCCAGAAGGCAGCGTATTCTTCCTTGAGGGTCTGGCGGAAAGCCGGTTCACTCAGCTTCTCCGTCAGACGGCGGGTCTCCTCTGGGAATCCATTGCCTTTGATCTCTGACAGGCAGGACAAATATCCGGCTTTTCTGGCGTCCTCACTGAGATCGTGATACAGATGCCAGAGCTTTTCCGAGAGGAGGGATCGTTCATAGCCTGCCGCTTCTGCAAGCTCCACATTGGAGGCAAACTGACCACTTTCCAAAAGCTCCCCGATACGCTCTGCGGCGCGCTCCCAAGAAATGACCTGGGCAGACCTGTCATAACGGACAGACTTCCCGTGGGAAAGATGGATACCATCCTCGGCATACCATGCGCTCACACTGCCAAGGCCATTGCCGCCGTGGTACAGCGTTTTCAGTATCTCGGCAATCTCAGCGGTGGTTTTCTGCTTTTCAAAGGCTGCAACCACACGCTCCCTTTGACGGTCTGTATTGCCGCCCAAACGCAGCACATGGTCGATGTCATTTTGGGCAAAAGAAAAAGCAGAGGATGTATGCGCTACATTCTCTGCTTCATCT
>OHPY01000145.1_pt1 | contig 15528 bp, 10 predicted proteins | sample 1577841 | NCBI WGS metagenome assembly OHPY01 (sample SAMEA3879523, study PRJEB24766) | human gut metagenome | biome: human-associated habitat; feature: feces | place: USA | collected 1985/1987 | reverse complement strand
AAAAATGAAATCTTTTTAAAGTGTTGATTATTAGATTTATATACACATATTAATCTCTAAAACGTTTACTTTCCCGCCTACTTCCATTAAGAAGTAGGCTTTTTTCATCTCTATATTTGCATCACAAGATTTTTGATAACTGAATACTAATCTAAAGAAACACACAACTATGAGTTTTTCAGAATTGTATCTTATTTATTATCCCAAACTAGTTCGGTTTGCAAAAGAATTTGTGATGTCGGAAGAGGATGCTGAGAACATAACACAAGATGTGTTTACAGACTTATGGGAAAAGAGAGAGTCAATGAATCATATTGAGAATATGAATGCTTATCTTTTCAGACTTGTGAGAAACAAATGTTTGGATTATTTAAAGCATAAAGTATTCGAGCAAAAGTATGTCGAGAATGTGAAGGCTTCTTTTGAGATTGAGTTGAATCTGAAATTGCAATCTTTGGATCGTTTTGATGTATATGATATATCAGAAAGAAATCAGATGGAGAACCTGATACGGGATGCTATCAATAGTTTGCCTAAAAGATGTCGTGACATATTTTTGTTAAGTCGCATGGAAGGATTGAAGTATAGGGAAATTTCCGAGCGGTTGGGGATTTCGGTTAATACAGTGGAATGTCAGATGGGAATAGCACTAAAAAAGTTGAGAGCAAAACTCAATGTAACATTGGCTGCATAACTTTTTAATGATTTTATCGGTATTTTTTAGGGGTATTTATTGAGATAATCGTTCTTTGATAAAAAAGGACTGTGTATATGGAGAATTGTCTGAATAAATATTTTGCGGATGAATTTACTTCTGATGAAAAAACAGAGTTTCTCATAGAAGTGGAAAACAACGAAAGGCTGAAGGAAGAATTTATAGAAAATCAGACTTTGCTGGCACTCGTTGATTGGATATCTCCGGAATATGAAAATAATAAAGAAGTTGTCCAACATAAATTATATGAATTTATGCGTAGAATGGAGCAACACAAAGATAAATAGCTTTAGGATACTATGAGTAAAATTTATATCATATTACTGACTGTTTTCTTTTATGCAAATGTTTATTCTCAACAAGCTTATTTTGTTGATGGGTATCATGGCGGGATATATGGACATTATCCGGTAAAGTGGAAAACTCAATTTATTGTGGATCAGCTGGCTATGCATCCGGACTGGCGGATTTGTATGGAGATAGAGCCTGAAACATGGGATACAGTCAGAGTACAGACTCCGGAGGCTTATTTGCGTTTTAAAGAGATGGCTACTAGTAATCAGGTAGAGTTTACGAATCCTACTTATGCACAGCCTTATTGCTATAATATCTCGGGAGAGAGTATAATAAGACAGTTTCAATATGGTATTGCTAAAATAAACAAACATTTTCCGGAGGTAGATTTTGTAACCTATTCGGTAGAAGAACCTTGCTTCACAAGTTGCTTGCCACAAATCCTTAAACAATTCGGCTTTAAATATGCTGTATTAAAATGTCCCAACACCTGTTGGGGAGGGTATACTGCTGCTTATGGCGGAGAATTGGTTAATTGGGTGGGACCGGACGGGACTGCAATATTGACTGTTCCCAGATATGCTTGTGAAAAACTGGAGCCGGGATCAACTTGGCAGACAACTGCTTGGGGAAATTCGGATGCTTATTTAAAAGATTGCCGTAACGCAGGTATCAAGCATCCTGTTGGTATGTGTTTTCAGGATGCGGGATGGAAAAACGGCCCATGGCTGGGAAGTGGAAAGAACACAAAAAATAACTCTATATATATGACATGGAGAGATTATATTGAAAATGTCTCCATCGGAAAAACGGATGATAATTGGTCTTTTTCACAGGAAGATATACATGTGAATCTTATGTGGGGAAGTCAGGTTTTGCAAAAAATAGCGCAAGAAGTACGCGCTTCAGAAAATAGAATTGTCATGGCAGAGAAAATGTCTGTAATGGCTTATCTGGAAAATAAATATATTTGTCGACAGGCAGATATGGATGAGGCTTGGCGTACACTGATGTTGGCACAACATCATGATTCATGGATTGTGCCTTATAATGGACTGAATAGGAAAGGAACATGGGCTGATCAGATTAAGCGATGGACAGACAGTACCAATCATCTTGCAGATGGAATTATTGAGGCATCTATGCGGAGCTTTAATGAAAAGTTTATTCCGCAAAATAATGCTCAACAGCAATATATACGTGTTTTTAATACATTAGGAATGAGAAGAAAGGAAATCGTAAGTGTTCTTCTGCCTACGGAATTTGAAAATGCGGATTTAAGTGTTTATGACTGGAAAGGTAAAGATATAGGTTGTTTGGTAGAAAATGGAGGTAAAGAGATAAGATTATTTTTTGAGGCAGAGATTCCTCCCTTTGGTTATTCCACGTATTGTATAAAAAAGAAAGAAGCCGGTAAGAAAGAGGCTTCGGAGAGTAGATTCGTTTTGGAAGGTAATAAGGTGAATAAACAGGAATACGTGGTTGAAAATGATATGTATAAAATTGTTTTTGACTTATCAAAGGGAGGAACCATAAAAAGCCTGATAGCTAAAAAAGAAGGGAATAAGGATTTTGCAGGTAAAACGGAGAAATATGCCTTAGGGGAGCTACGAGGCTTTTTTTATGAAGAAGGTAAATTTCGTTCTTCTATAGAGACTCCGGCCAAGCTGACAGTAGTAAGGGATAATGTATATGAGCAAAAAATTAAGATAGAGGGTGAGATTGCTTCCCATCCGTTTACACAAGTAATCACTCTCACTAAAGGAACGAGACGGATCGATTTTGATTTGACGGTTGACTGGAAAAAGAATGTAGGTATTGGTGAATATAAAGAGGAACGTTGGCGTGATAATCGTCGAGCTTATTGTGACGATCGGTTTAAACTAAGCGTATTATTCCCGACTGATTTACATGCTCCCCGCGTTTACAAAAATGCACCGTTTGACGTATGCGAAAGCAAACTGACTGATACTTTCTTTGGTTCTTGGGATCAAATCAAACATAATATTATACTTCATTGGGTTGACTTGGCTGAACAGGAAGGCGACTATGCTTTGGCTTTATTATCAGACCATACTACTTCTTATTCTTATGGAGAGGACTATCCGCTAGGACTGACTGCTCAATATTCGGGTGGAGGACTTTGGGGACCTGATTATAAAATAACACACCCTTTGAGGATGAAGTATGCAATTATACCTCATCGTGGCAAATGGGACAAAGCATCAATCGCAGATGATAGCGATTGTTGGAATGAACCATTGCTGTATTCTTGCTATCCAGTGGCAAAACCGGAATCGAAATCATTTATTGATTTACAGAATACTGGTTATCAAGTGAGTGCTCTTCAAATGAAAGATGGAAAGGTACTATTGCGCCTGTTCAATTCTGAAGGAGACGAAAGATTACAAAAGGTTACCATTGACATGCCATTATCCGGAGTGGAGGAAGTTGATTTGAATGGACAATGTATCGAAAGAAAGAAGATAAAAACACGTGCAGGTAAATCGGAAATGACGATTTCAATGCCTCGTTTTGGTATTAAGACTTTCGTTCTTAGTTTGACTTAAAATAATTAGATTATTGTTATGTATAAAGCGACTGCTAATCTTTTAATTGTTTGCTTTTTGTGTTGGATGACGGGTTGCTCATCAACCAATACCGCATCGGAAGATTTGGTTCCGACTGATTATGTAAACCCGTTTATTGGTGCCAGTACTAGTGCAGGGGCTGCCGGTGTTTATCACGGATTAGGTAAAACTTTTCCCGGAGCTACGACTCCGTATGGTATGGTACAGGTTAGTCCTAATACAATAACGGGAGGTGATAACGGTTCCGGATACAGTGATGAACATAAGACAATCGAAGGATTTGCCTTTACCCAGATGAGTGGTGTGGGATGGTTTGGTGATTTGGGCAATTTTCTTGTGATGCCTACAACTGGTGAATTATATAAAGTGGCAGGTAAAGAGAATAATGATAGTATAAAAGGATATCGTTCGGCTTATAACAAAGCCACTGAAACGGCTATTATTCGGTAGAATTGACTGATTATCATATCAAAGTAGAAAGTAGCGCGACACCGCACTGTGGAATTTTGCATTTTACTTATCCTTCTAGTGACCAATCGCGTATTCAGATTGATTTAGCTCGTAGAGTAGGGGGAACATCTACTTCGCAGTATATTAAAGTTGTAGATGATTACACCATTCAAGGATGGATGAAGTGCACACCTGATGGTGGTGGATGGGGTAATGGTGAAGGAAAAGCCGATTATACCGTTTATTATTATGCACAATTTAGTAAACCTTTGACTAATTATGGCTTTTGGAGTGCAGATATTCCCGAGCATTGGGTTCGGAAACGTGATGAAGTAGTGAGTATTCCTTATTTGACTCGTGTATCACAAGCTCCGGTTATAAAAGACAAGAAAGAACTGACGGGTAAACATCTGGGCTTTTTTACTGAATTTCCAACGAAGGAGGGAGAGACTGTAGAGATGAAAGTTGGTATCTCTTTTGTTGATATGGAGGGGGCTGCAAATAACTTTGAACAAGAAATAGCCTCTAAAAATTTTGGACAAGTAAAGCAGGAAGCTACTGAATTGTGGAATAAAGAACTTAATCGTGTCCGGATATCCGGTGGTACGGATGATGAAAAAACGATATTCTATACTGCCATGTATCATACGATGATTGATCCTCGTATCTATACAGATGTAGACGGACGTTATGTAGGCGGTGATTATAAAATACATACGGCTGACAGCACTTTTACAAAACGTACTATATTCAGTGGATGGGATGTATTTCGTAGTCAGTTTCCTTTGCAGACTATAATTAATCCGCGTTTAGTAAGTGATGAACTGAACTCATTGATTACTATGGCAGATCAGAGTGGGCGCGAATACTATGAACGTTGGGAATTGCTGAATTCCTATTCCGGCTGTATGTTGGGAAATCCTGCTTTGTCTGTTTTGGCAGATGCGTATATCAAAGGGATTCGTACGTATGATGCAGAGAAAGCGTATCGTTATGCCATTAACACATCCCGTCGTTTTGGTAATGATTCATTGGGGTATGCTCCGGAGCCATTGAGTATTTCAACAACTTTGGAGTATGCTTATACTGATTGGTGTATATCTCAATTAGCGAAAGCTATGGGGAAAGAAGACGATGCCAAATGTTTCTATGAAAAGGGACAGGTATATCATCATATTTTTGATAAAGAAAAGGGATGGTTCCGTCCCCGTAAAGCAGATGGTGCATGGGTAGAATGGCCGGAGAATGCACGTCTTAAAGAATGGTATGGGTGTATAGAAGCAAACTCTTATCAGCAAGGTTGGTTTGTACCTCACGATGTTCCGGGAATGGTGAACTTGATGGGTGGTAAGGAGAAAGTTATTGCGGATTTAACAGATTTCTTTAATAAAACTCCTTCTAATATGCTGTGGAATGAATATTATAACCATGCGAATGAACCTGTGCACTTCGTTCCTTTTTTGTTCAATCAGCTTGAAGTTCCCTGGTATACTCAAAAATGGACACGCTATACATGTGAAAAGGCTTATGCAAACAAAGTTGAAGGAATTGTTGGCAATGAAGATGTAGGTCAGATGTCAGCGTGGTATGTGTTGGCTGCTTCCGGTATTCATCCTTCTTGTCCGGGTAATACACGTATGGAGATTACAAGTCCGGTTTTTGATAAGGTAGAGTTCAATCTTGATCCCAGCTATTATACTGGTAAGAAATTCACGGTGATAGCTCATAATAACAGCATAAATAACGTCTACATACAAAAGGCCTTGTTGAACGGTCAGGAATACAATAAATGTTATCTTGATTTTGCGGACATTGCAGCCGGAGGTACATTGGAGCTGTTTATGGGTGATAAACCTAATGTTGAGTGGGGACTTTGATTGAATAACATACTCTAAAACAAATTGTTACTTTAAAATCTTGAAAGTATGATGAATAAACTTGGGCTTATCATTATATCGGTTATATGTGCTCTAATCCAGACAGGGTGTGCAGAGCAGAGTACATGGATGTCTTTGAACAGCTCTAATCCTCGGATTATCTGGGAAGTGAAACCCCAGGCAGATTTAGAGAACATAACCGGAGAGCAGATTTCTACTCCGGAATTTAAAATGTCCGATTACGTTAAAGGTGTGGTTCCTGGAACTGTTTTTATTGCTTATGTTGAAGCAGGAATCGTTCCTGATCCTAATTATGCCGATAATATTTATAAAGTAGACGAAACGTTTTATAACCGTCCTTTCTGGTATCGTACGGAATTCGAACTTCCGTCTTCTTATTCGGAGGGGAAGCGGGTATGGCTTCATTTCGACAATACGAACCGCTTTGCCGATTTCTATTTTAATGGCGAGAAGATATCAGGAACAAAAACATCTACTAAAGATGTAAGCGGTCACATGTTACGTTCGAAGTTTGATGTAACTAATTTGATAAAGAAATCCGGTAAGAATGTGATAGCTGTTCTGATTACCGATGCCGATCAGAAAAAGACGCGTAAGGCTAAAGACCCGTATGGAGTTGCGTGTAGCCCCAGTTATCTGGCTGGTGCCGGTTGGGACTGGATGCCATACGTACCGGGACGTCTGGCTGGTATCACAGGCAATGCTTATCTTGTGGTAACGGGAGATGTAGTGATGGAAGATCCTTGGGTACGTTCAGAGTTACCGACCTTGCAGAAAGCAGAGCTTTCTGTCTCAACAGATATTAGAAATGCTTCTTCTTCCCCCAAAGAAGTCGTTGTATCCGGAGTGATTCAGCCGGGGAATATTTCTTTCTCTAAAGACATTCGGGTAGAAGGAGGAACAACAGCCAGACTATCTATTAACAAAGATGACATAGCGCAATTGGTTGTTGATCATCCGAGGCTTTGGTGGCCGAATGGTTATGGTGATCCCAATCTCTATACTTGCAAGCTGACTTGTTCTGTAGATGGAAAAGTGTCGGATGTAAAAGAAATGACATTCGGTATCAAGAAGTATGAGTATAAAATGGTCGATAATGTAGTGGGATATCCTGTTCTTACATTCTTTATCAACGGACAGAAGATCTATCTGAAAGGTGGAAACTGGGGAATGAGCGAATATCTGCTTCGCTGTCAGGGCAAAGAGTATGAAACGAAAATCAGACTTCATAAGGAAATGAATTACAATATGATCCGTCTATGGACAGGGTGTGTTACTGATGATGAATTTTATGATTATTGTGATAAATATGGGATTATGGTATGGAATGATTTCTGGTTATATATAGCATACAATGACGTGGCGCAACCGGAAGCATTTAAAGCGAATGCCCTTGATAAAGTCAGACGCCTCAGAAACCATCCTTCTATTGCTATTTGGTGTGGAGCTAATGAAACGCACCCGGCACCTGATTTGGATAATTACCTGCGTGAAATGATTGCGAAGGAGGACAATAATGACCGTATGTATAAGTCTTGCTCCAATCAGGATGGATTGTCCGGAAGTGGTTGGTGGGGAAATCAACCTCCAAGACACCATTTTGAAACTTCAGGCAGTAATCTGGCATTTAATACACCGGCTTATCCTTATGGCATTGATTACGGTTACGGTATGCGTACAGAAATAGGAACAGCCACTTTCCCCACATTTGAAAGCATTAAAGAGTTTATCCCGCAAAAAGACTGGTGGCCTCTGCCTACTGATGAGCAGTTGAAGAATGATGATGACAATGTATGGAACAAACATTTCTTTGGTAAGGAAGCGTCTAATGCCAACCCGGTTAATTATAAGAATTCAGTGAACACACAGTACGGAGAATCATCCGGACTGGAAGAATTCTGCGAGAAAGCGCAAATGCTGAATCTCGAAGTGATGAAAGGTATGTATGAGGCTTGGAACGATAAGATGTGGAATGATGCAGCCGGACTTCTGATCTGGATGAGCCATCCGGCTTATCCCTCGTTTGTATGGCAGACTTATGACTATTATTATGATCCTACAGGTGCTTATTGGGGAGCAAAAAAAGCTTGTGAACCTTTACATATCCAATGGAATGCTTCCAATAATAGCATAAAAGTAATAAATACTACAGCAAAGGATTTGAAAGGTGCAATAGCTAAAGCTATAATTTATGACTTGAATGGAAAAGAAGTGCCTGCATACGGACAGACAAAACAGGTCGATGTGGCAGCCAGCAACATTGCAGAAGCATTTTCTTTGAACTTTAACCCTTTCGAAATCTACGGTGAGAAACCAAAAGAGATAGAAGAACTGACTCCGCTTCATTTTATCAAGTTGGAACTGATAGATGCCAAAGGTAATCTAATCTCTGAAAACTTCTATTGGCGGAATGGCGTGAGAGATCTTGACTATACATTGCTGAACACACTTCCGGAAGTTGCTTTGTCTTGCCGATTGGTGGATAAATCGATGTCTGACGGAAAGATGAAGATCGCTGTAAAGAACAATTCCGGGACTGTGGCTTTTGCTAATCGGGTGAGGCTTGTTAATAAGACTACGCAAAAACGAATACTTCCAATTATTATGTCCGATAATTATGTGACGTTGATGCCTGGTGAAGAAAAGGTTATCACTATGGAGGCAACTCCCGAATTGTTGAAAGGAGGCGTAAGTGTATTGGTGAAACAGTATGGGAAAGCAGAGAAGAATAAGCTGGATATAGCAGATTGATTGTTGTACGGTTATCTTTATGGTTTGATTAAAAGAATAAAGAAAATGGCTAATAGACTAAAAATGAGGATACTCTTGTTGTTATCTTTAGTTTATATAAATTGTGATTACTTACAGGCACAAACAATAATACCCCGGTTTGAAGAAGGGGAACGTGTCGTATTTGTAGGAAACAGCATTACTCACGGCGGACATTATCATTCATTTATCTGGTTGTATTACATGACTCGTTTCCCGGATAAACCGATTACTATCATGAATGCCGGAATTGGTGGAGAGAGTGCGTGGGATATGAAGGATCGCTTGGACTATGATGTTTTCAACAGGAAACCAACTTATGTGACTCTAACTTTCGGTATGAATGATACCGGTTATGATATTTACATGAAAGACGATGCAAAAGAACTGTCGGAACAACGGATTGCAAAGTCATTGGAAAGCTATCGGGAAATAGAAGAACGCTTACTGGCTAAAAATAAAATAAAGAAAGTATTGATTGGCGGTTCTCCTTATGATGAGACTTCCCGGTTTAATAATTTTATATTGCATAATAAGAATAACGCCATTTTAAAAATCATAGATGCCCAACGTACATCGGCTAAAAAGAATGGCTGGGGTTTTGTTGATTTTAACCAACCGATGCGTGAGATAAGCAGAAAGGAGCAGGAGGCAGATTCTACATTTACATTCTGCAGGATAGATAGAATTCATCCGGATAATGACGGACAGATGGTCATGGCCTATTTGTTTCTGAAAGCACAGGGACTGGCTGGGGATGAAGTGTCATCAGTATCTATTGATGCATATCATTCATCTGTAATAACCCATAAGAACTGTAAGATTTCAAAACTGAAAAAGAACGGAGCTGATCTGACTTTTGATTATCTGGCGTATGCTCTTCCTTATCCGCTGGATTCTATTTCTAGAAGTGGCTGGGGAAATAAAAGGTCACAACGCGATGCAATGCAGTTGGTTCCATTTATGGAAGAGTTTAATCAGGAACGTTTTCAGGTAACAAACTTAGAGAAAGGAATGTATCGGTTAACTATAGACAATCAGTTTATTGACAATCTCTCATCCGAAAAGTTGGCGAATGGAGTGAATTTGGCAGATTACCCGAATACTCCCCAATATCAACAAGCTGCGAAAATCATGTATCTGAATGAAGAACGGTTTGAAGTGGAGAAACGTTTTAGAGAATACTTGTGGACCGAATATTCATTCCTGAAAAAAGAAGGATTACTGTTTGCTGATGATCAGAAAGCTATCGATAGGCTAAAAGAGTACTTACCTAAAGACGGGTTTCTTAGGATGAGCTACGATTGGTATATAAAAGCGATGAATCCCGAAATACGGGAGGTTTGGAGCAATTATATGAAGACTGTTGTTGAAACAATTTATAAAATCAATAAACCTGTCACTCATAAAGTGAGGCTGGCAAGAGTTGAATAATAATAGAAGATGAATAGAATGAAACGATTGTTATGTTTAGGTTTGATTTGTTATTTCTGTTGTCTGTCGATGATAGTATATGGAAATGAGAAAACTTCGCCTTTCTATTTGGCGGAATTAAAATGTGAGAATCTAATTGATCCTTTGGGGATTGATAATGTGACTCCTCACTTCAGTTGGAAGTTAAAGGGGAACGGCTGGAAAGGCGGGCAAACTTATTATGAAATACAGGTAGCTTCGGATAGTATTTTGTTGGTGCAGGATAAAGCTGATTTATGGAATATCGGAAAATTGAAATCCAATGCTTCGGTTATGGTACCTTATCAGGGAAAGGCTTTAACTTCTCGTTCTTTGTGTTATTGGCGGGTACGTGTTTGGGATGCTAAAAAACAAATTTCTTCATGGAGTCCTGTTGCCCGTTTTGGAGTTGGCATCTTGGAGCAGTCACAGATGCAAGGAGAATATATAGGGGCTTCTGTTGAAGGTGGTAAGATTTGTGCTCCTATTCTTCGCAAGAAAGTAAAATTGACTCAAGGGGAGACTTCTTTCTTGCATGTAAATACGTTAGGTTATCACGAAATTTATATCAATGGGAGAAAGGTAGGGGAGGACGTTCTGACCCCTGCTGTATCACATTTATCTAAACGTTCACTAATTGTTACTTATGATATTACTCCTTATTTAAGAGAAGGAGAAAATGATTTGCTTATCTGGCTAGGACAAGGTTGGTATAAAACGACGACTTTCGGAGCTGCTTATGAAGGTCCGCTGGTAAAAGCAGAATTGGATGTGTTGAGAAATGGTAAATGGGAAGTCGTAACGAAGACAGACGGATCATGGTACGGACGTGAAAGTGGCTATTCGGATACAGGTACTTGGCGTGCTTTGCAGTTTGGAGGTGAGAGGGTGGATGGAAGGATTCTTCCGCGAGATCTTTCAACACAGGCTTTAGACAAAATGGAATGGATTCCTGTTGTGAAAGTGAATGTTCCCGATCATATCGCTTCCCCTCAAATGTGTGAGGTAAACAAGATACATCAGATTTTGCAGGCTGTGTCTGTAAAGAAGCTGGGTGAAAGTCTCTGGCTGGTAGATATGGGAAAGGTTCAGACCGGATGGTTTGAGATGCAAATGCCTATATTGCCGGCAGGTCATGAAGTTATTATGGAATATAGTGATAATTTGACGAAAGACGGTGAATTTGACAAGCAAGGTGAAAGTGATATTTATATATCTGGTGGTAAGCAAGGAGAATACTTCAGAAATAAATTCAATCATCACGCTTTTCGATATGTGCGAATATCCAATCTTCCACAGAAACCGGAAACAGGTGCAATGAAATCTATGCAAATTTATGGAGATTATAAACAGACCGCAACTTTTGAATGTTCGGATGCCGACTTGAATGCTATTCACCAAATGATTCAGTATACGATGAAATGTCTGACTTTTAGTGGATATATGGTAGACTGTCCGCATTTGGAACGTGCAGGATATGGTGGTGATGGAAACTCCTCAACGATGTCTTTGCAAACGATGTACGATGTAGCTCCAACATTTGAAAACTGGGTGCAAACATGGGGAGACTCCATGCGTGAAGGAGGAAGTTTGCCGCATGTTGGTCCTAATCCGGGTGCCGGTGGCGGCGGTCCGTATTGGTGCGGATTCTTTGTACAGGCTCCCTGGAGAACGTATGTCAACTATAATGATCCCCGCTTGATTGAGAAATATTATTCTCAAATGAAAGAGTGGTTTAAGTATGTTGATAAATATACAGTAGATGGTTTGCTGAAACGTTGGCCCGATACCAAATACCGTGACTGGTATTTGGGAGATTGGCTGGCACCTATGGGGGTAGATGCTGGTAATCAGGCTTCTGTGGATTTGGTAAGTAACTGTTTTATCAGCGAATGCTTGGGCACTATGTATAAGACAGCCTTAACATTAGGCAAAAAAGAAGAGGCGGAAGAGTTTGCTATCCGTAGAGAAAAACTCAATAAGTTGATTCATCAGACATTCTACCGTGCGGATGAAGGGATCTATTCTACCGGCTCACAGTTGGATATGTGCTATCCTATGTTGGTAGGTGTTGTACCTGATTCTTTGTACAATAAAGTGAAAGAGAATGTCGTTACGATGACCGAAGAAAAATATAAAGGACATATTGCTGTTGGTCTGGTTGGAGTACCTATTTTGACAGAATGGGCTGTTCGGAATAAACAAGTGGATTTCTTCTATCAAATGATGAAGAAACGTGATTATCCCGGTTATCTGTATATGATTGACCATGGTGCGACAGCGACTTGGGAATATTGGAGCGGAGAACGAAGTCGTGTGCACAATTGTTACAATGGAATTGGTACTTGGTTTTATCAGGCTGTAGGAGGAATACGTCTTGACGAGGCTAAACCTGGATATCGTCACTTCTATGTCGATCCTCAAATACCAAACGGTGTGATCTGGGCAAAAGTAACGAAAGAATCACCTTATGGCACAATTGCTGTTAATTGGAAGTTGAAAGATGATAATCAGTTGAATCTTCAATTGACAGTTCCTGCCGGAACAACGGCTACAGTTTGCATCCCTAATAATGCTGTCTCATGTAAAAAGAATAAGAAGAAAGTGAGTGTTAAGGAGCAGACTGTTGATGTAGAAGCAGGGCATTATGATTTTCTATTTAATTTGAAATAGATACCCCTACTAGAGTGTATTTATGGTTCTTCGTCAAATTTGGTGGTAATCTCTTTTTTATTTCAACTGTCTTCTTCTTTCTTAATCCTATTAAAAGTTGTAGATATGTTTGCTTTTTAGTAACTTTAAAGACACCACATCATTAAGAGTTACAATGCAACAAGTCATATCTACAACGTACAAATATACATCAAAAAAAGAAAATGCTCCTACAAATAGGGGATTATTCCATGATTTCAGATTCAGTCTTGGCTACGATAATCTGCAACAAGATGGTATCTCTGAAGCTGTTGGCTCATTGACGGTCTTTCTACATACGGCTGGCAAAGGGGCTTCCTGTCCTTATTGCGGACATTTCAGTCACCGATTGCACAGTTACTACTCCCGTCATATTGAGGATCTTGAAGTTTACGGTCATACTTTGGAGTTAGTCATCAAGGTTGGCAAATATTATTGTGACAATGTTTCTTGTCCACAAAAAATATTCTGCGAACCGTTGTCTTTTCTGGCTCGTCGGTATGGTAGACGGAGCTATCTTGTTGAGGAACGCATCAGATCGATAAGTTTGGAACTTACTTCCCGAAAGGCCTCTTCTCTTTTGCAACTGTTCCATATAACAGCCAGTAGTTCTTCCTGCTTACGCATCCTACAACAGTGCGGACAACACAATCCTATGCATAATAAAAGTATTTATGTAGGTATTGATGATTTTGCCTATAAAAAAGGTAAGGATTATATGAGTGTGGTCGTAGACCAGATGACACACATACCTATTGCTTTGTTAGAGGATAGAAACGGAGAAGCACTTGATAACTGGCTCATCCGGAATCCTCAAATACAATATATAACGAGAGACCGTGGAAGATGTTTCACAGAGGCTATAAACAGAATAATTCCTGGTGTTACACAAATCTGCGACCGGTTCCATCTAATCAAGAATATGACGGACACGATGATACCGGAAATAGAGAAAATAATCCGTCAGACCAAGAAAAAGCTCAAATACGAATATCCTGACAGAGACACGGCTTCTTCGTTAATTCTTCAGGACATATTTAACATGGGAGATGTCCGACACAGAGAAAAATTGAAGATATACAGGGAAAGCTTGAACTTAAAAATGCAGGGGATGACCATTGAGCAGACAGCCACACATTTGGGTAAGAAAAGTCGCTACATTTATAAGATTATTCACAACAGAAGAATAGGGGCATACTTGAATGAGCAACAGAAGACAGCTCTTAAATATGTATCCGAACTGGCTACAATCATTAGTGCGGGCTGTATTACTCGAAAAATATTGGCACAAAAAATGGGGAGTAAAATCAGTGGCGCACTTATTGGAAGGATAACATCCAGCTTGCGAAAAAGGTATCAACAAAAGAGGAAGGAAGTCAAGGAGCATAATGAGAGCATTGAAAACAGAAGTAAAATACAGAGAGTTTCACAGAATCAGATACGCAAATACATTCTAAAGGGAGAATCGGATAATCCTAAACTAGCGGAACTGTATAAGTCCTCACCGCAGATTAAAGAACTTTTAAGCGTGTGTCAGAATTTCAGAGATATGATTAATGGGAACACTTATGATAAGGATATTAGAAAGTGGATTGAAAAAGCGAAGGCAACACGGAATATGGCACTGACGAACTTTGCATATGGTATTGAAAAAGACTGGGAGGCAGTACAGGCAGCTATTGATATCCCCTTCAGTAACGGATTACTGGAGGGGACAGTGAATAAAATTAAAGCGGTAAAAAGACAGATGTACAATAGGGCAGGAGTTAAACTACTGAGAGCGAAGATTATTTATTCACAATAGAAGAAGTACCACCAAATTTGACGAAGAACCAAAAATCTTTTTCTGTAGAGGGGCGGATGGAAATTGTGTTTAGTTTATCTCCATACCTTCTTAAACAAATTTTTAATGCGGTTCCCTTGATTAAGCCTTTGATTATTTGCCGTTTCCGATAAAAATGTTATCTTTGGAGATAGATAATGTGCATCACATTAATTTCCTGTGCTCACAATGAATTAGAATCTAAATAACGGATTGTTTAATCTTCTAAAGTTTGCATGATGGAAAAGACAAAAATTGGCTTGAATGCCGGGAAAGTATGGCGCATCTTAAATGAAAAAGGTGAACTTTCAATGTTCGATTTGTGCCGTGAATTAAGTTTGACGTTTGAAGACGTAGCTCTTGCTATTGGTTGGCTGGCCCGAGAAGACAAGATCTTTTTGAGGAAAAGAGAAGGAATGCTTTTTGCCAGTATCGAAAATGTCGAATTTACTTTTGGCTAAGGTGGTAGCTAACCTATATTTAAGATGGATCTCCACTTTGTTATTTACACAGCTAAAAAAATAATGAAGTGGATCAGTAGGATTTTTTATGCTCGTTTTTACTATTCCCCCTATTATATTCCCGTTTGATAAGAACTTTCTTTTTTTGAAGCATTTAATCTATTTTTCGTACCTTTGCACCCCATAAACTACTAAACACATAAATTCATGAGTGCATTGAAAGGGCATCCGAAAGGCCTTTATCTGATTTTCGCGACAAGCACGGCAGAACGTTTCAGTTACTACGGTATGCGTGCGATCTTTATTCTTTTCCTGACGCAGGCATTATTGTTTGACAAAGAAGCGGCAGCATCCATTTACGGTAGCTATACCGGGTTAGTCTATT
>OHPY01000104.1_pt1 | contig 21814 bp, 18 predicted proteins | sample 1577841 | NCBI WGS metagenome assembly OHPY01 (sample SAMEA3879523, study PRJEB24766) | human gut metagenome | biome: human-associated habitat; feature: feces | place: USA | collected 1985/1987 | reverse complement strand
AATCCTCGGGCCATGCTGACCCGAAGTTTGGGCTTACTTTTCCTGTTCGGTTTTCTTCTCCGGCTTTTCGTGTTCCTTCTGCTGACCCTTCCAGTCGTCCAGCAGCTTGATGATCTGGTCCTTCATTTCCCTCGGCGTAGTTTCCTTGCCGAAATACTTGCTCAGTTCCGCACCTGTCAAAATCACTTTGTCTACCTCCTTTTTGTCCTCCATCATAATGCCGTCGATCACATCCCCGTTGAGCAGCTTCTTTTCGTCCAGCTCACGCATACGCTTTGCCTGCGCCTGCGAAGGAGAGGACTGCTGGCTGTCAATGGCAACGGCGATATAGTTCTGGTTCTTCTTGCCGATATAGGAAAGCTCCACCGCCGTAGTAAAGCCCAGCTTTTTTTCATCCATCAGCTTCATCAGGTCGGGAACCAGCTCATTCAGCCGGATATACCGCTGCACCTGCTTGACCGCCATCTTATTGCGCTCGGCTACAATTTCGTTGGAGCGTTTTCCTGCGTCCTTCGGGTCAATCTGGCCCGAAGTGCGGGAGCCCTGGTGCTTGATAGCTTCAAGCTGCATTTTCAAGGCTTTGGCCCGCTCACTGGGGAGGATTTCTTCACGCTGGTTGAGATTGTCCTCGACCATCTGCGTGATGGCTTCATCGTCCGTCAGGTTTCGGACGATACAGGGCATATCCGCATACCCGGCAAGCTCGCTGGCTTTCTGGCGGCGGTGGCCGGACACGATCTCATAGCCGCCATCCTCACGGGGACGGACGATAGCGGGCTGGGTCACGCCCTTGTCCTTGACGCTGGACACCATAGCCCGCATTTCTTCATCATCCCGAACCTCAAAGGGATGGTTCTTGAAGGCGTAGAGCTCGTTCAGCTTGATATAGACGATCTGTTCCTTGCCCCGGCGTGGTGCATCCTTCGGTTTTTCGGGTTCCTTCGGAGCGGGAGCGGCCTGTACCGTTGGAGCCGTTTTTTTCTCCGGTTCCTTTTTGACCGCATTTTCCGGTTTCTGTGCGGGAGCTTTGGGCTTCGGGGTTGCGGCCTTGTCCTTATCTGCTTTCGGGGGACGGCCCCGGCGCTTCGGCTGTTCCGGCTCTTTTGGTTTTTCCTCCGCTTTTTTCGGAGCCTCCGGCTGCTTTTCCGGTTTCTCCACTTTTGTCGGGTCAGGCTTTTCCACGCCGGGAGCTGCCGCCCGTTCCTCGGCTTTCTTTTCCTTCATAATTTCAGCGAAGTTATAGACAGAAACCTGTGGGTTCTTTACCTCCGGTTCCGTCTTTTTTTCCGGCTCCGGGGAAACGGAAACCTTCTCCGGCTCTTTTGGGGGAGCGGGAGGCGTTTCCTTGCCCGGCCCGCTATCCGTTACCGGCTGTTCCGGCGTTTTTGTGGTTTTATCATCTGCCATAAGCATTTACCTCCTGTTTTTTGGCATGAAAAAAGGGGCTCAACTTTTCAGTCAAGCCCCCGTGGGAAGTTCCTCCTTTCTCCGCCATGATACAAAAATACCGCCCGTAGTCTCGTTTGGGCGGTACTTTGTGTAAGATTGGCAGTCCATTATTAAGTTTTTTATTATGTTCCCTTTGTACACCGTTGCAAGCAATTATACAGAAACAGGTATCCCATTTTTGCGTTCAACAAATATAGAACCGTTTGATATAAAGCTCGATGATATAAAATATATATCTTCGAATTTCAATGAGTCATTAAGAAAGTCTGAGTTACATCCTAATGATGTTGTAATCGTCCGCACAGGAACCCCCGGGGCATGTGCTGTAATACCGGCTGGCGTGAAAGCATGGAACTGTTCCGATTTGGTGATTGTTCGTCCCCATAGAAATAAACTGAATCCATTGTTTTTAGCATCATATGTTAATTTAGCTAGTGGAGTTATCAATACACAATTAGTGGGAGCTGTTCAACAGCACTACAATGTTGGGGCAGCAAAGAAAATGCAAATTCCGCTTCCCCCGATTGGCGAACAAGATAAAATAGCATCAATCATTGGAATGTTGAATAAGAAAATTACAATAAACTCGAAGATAAACGATAATTTACTTGAGCAAATCAGAACATTATGCACTGCTTGGCTTTCTGATTATAAACCTTTTGATGGTGCGGTTCCTTCTGATTGGGTAGAAACACCTTTGTCAGACATAGCAGAGTTTGTTAGTGGATACTCTTACAAAGGAAGTGAACTGACAGATTCAACAATAGCTATGGCAACAATAAAGAACTTTGACCGTAAAGGTGGATTCAAACTGGATGGTTATAAAGAAATTATCCCATCCTCAAAACTAAAAGAATCTCAACACGCAGAATTGTTTGATACTTTAGTTGCTCATACAGACTTGACACAAAATGCCGAAGTTATCGGTAATGCTGAACCAGTAATGAGCAAATCAGGGTACGATGATATCATTTTCTCTATGGATTTGGTCAAAGTTCTTCCAAAGAAAGAAAATGTTTCTAAATTTCTCCTTGCTGCAATTCTTCAAGACAAGAAATTCAAGGCGCATTGCTTGGGATATGTAAATGGTACAACAGTTCTACATTTAAGTAAAAAAGCTTTACCAGAATACAAGTTATTCCTACCAAGTGACCTTTCAAAATTGAGACCATTAGATGAGATTGTAACGACCTTATATAAACAAATTTCATCTAATATTTCAGAAAACACATACCTCGAAGAACTGAGAGTAGCTTTATTGCCTAAATTGATGTCCGGCGAACTTGATGTCTCCGGCATCGACCTTTAAGCTGCTAAATTATCGTTTACCAGAATTTCAATAACTCTCACCAGTGGCGGGAGATTTTATGGAGAAACTGCCACTGCCGTCGTTCTCTGAAATCGTAATAAGGAGATACGGCGATGAAAAATCAAATTATCAACGAGATACAGCGAAAAATGCTGCCGTATCTCAATAACGAACAGTTGCTGCATTTGAAAGCAGTGCTGGAAGCGTCATTTCAAGGTGTCATAATCGAAATGGGTGAAGAACAGCCAAAGGCTGAGGAACAAGATTCGGCAGCAGCGTTCATTACGGCAAAGCGGATAGAAGGCTGTTCCGAGAAAACACTGGCCTACTACTCAAAAACCATCGAAGCGATGCTGAATGGTGTGGGAAAATTACCGCAGCAGATTACAACGGATGATTTACGAAAGTATCTGACGGATTATCAGACACAGCGGCACTCAAGCAAAGTTACGATTGACAATATCCGGCGTATTCTTTCCAGTTTCTTCTCGTGGCTGGAAGATGAAGATTTCATTGTGAAAAGCCCTGTCCGCAGGATTCACAAAGTGAAAACCGCCAAAATCATCAAGGAAACGTACACCGATGAAGCACTGGAACTGATGCGTGACAACTGTTCAACAGTACGAGATTTGGCGATTATTGATTTGCTTGCATCTTCTGGAATGCGTGTTGGGGAATTGGTGACACTTAATCGGGAGGATATCAATTTCAACGAGCGCGAATGTGTTGTATTTGGTAAGGGCAACAAGGAACGATTGGTATACTTTGACGCACGGACGAAAATCCACCTTCAAAATTATCTGGATGAACGGTCAGATAGCAATCCCGCACTCTTTGTGACGCTGAAAGAGCCACATGAACGGTTGATGATTGGTGGTGTGGAAACGATGCTTCGTGAATTGGGACGGCGATTAAAGCTAAATAAAGTGCATCCACACAAGTTCAGACGGACGTTGGCAACGACAGCGATTGACAAGGGGATGCCGATTGAACAGGTGCAGCAGCTTTTAGGACACCAGAAAATTGACACAACGATGCACTATGCAATGGTAAAACAACAAAATGTGAAATTGGCACATAGGAAATTTATAGGATGAGGAAAAATATGATTGTGACGCTAAAAGATATTACGACCAAAATAACAAAAGGGACAACGCCGACATCTATTGGATGTAAATTTGAGAAAAGCGGCATTAATTTTATTAAATCAGAGTCTTTAGTCGATGGGAAAACGATTGATAAAAGTAAATTTGCCTTTATCTCGGAGCGGACACACGAAAGGCTAAAAAGATCTCAAATTGAGGAAAACGATATCCTTTTCTCGATGGCCGGTATGTTCTTGGGCAAAACGGGAATTGCAACCGCTGAAGTGGTGCCAGCAAATACGAATCAAGCGGTTGCAATTATAAGGGTAGATGATACAAAAGCAAACTATGAGTATGTGTACTACTACCTTAATCAAAAGTCTGTCATACATACTATTAATACGACATCTGCACAATCAGCTCAACCGAACATTAATTTGAAACAAATTGGGAAAATCAAGATAAATCTTCCTAACAGAAAAAAGCAAGATCAAATAGTTTCACTTCTTTCTGCAATAGATTTGAAAATTTCAAATAATGTAGAGATAAACGATAATTTAGCGGCTTAGAGCTGGATGTTGGAAACATCGAGCTCGCCTGACATCAATTTGGGAAGAAGCGCATCTCTTAGCAATTCTAATTGTTTGATTTCAAATCGATTTTCAACGATTTTTTCCACCATAGGCGTTGTGATTGCATCAAATGAGTCAAGCACTCTAGGGTCTGGCAGTGTGATTTCAAACGCATCAAAATCCTTTTTTCCAATATGAATAACGGTTGTGGCCACCTGCGTTTGCTCGATTGCATATAAAAGAGGTTTGATTGTAAAATAAAGGAAGGCTTTTCCTTTTAAACGCTTGTTTTTGAATACGCAAACTCGCTGATTCAGCCAAGCTTCATCGCTGCCCCAAATGTATGGAACGAATTCTCCGTCCATTCCAACTACAATATCGCCAGCTTGCAAGAGATACCCTTTTGGATGCTTTTCTGTTGTGTATGTTGCGACCTTTTGCTCTTTGAGGTCTCGAATCCGGATGATGGGAATCCCTTTTCCATCTGTGTTGAACTGCTTGGAAGAAAATGGTGCGCCATAAATAATATCTGCTATAGTATAGATACTAGTTTTTTGCCAAGACGATGGCTTTATCCCTCCGAACGGAATGCAGTCAATAAACCACGCAGCATAAAGTGCTTGCATTTGCGCAAATAAATTATCGTTTATAAAAGAAATGAAGGGATAATATGGAAGATTTTGATAATGCTAAGACGAAAGATTTAAACGAATGCGTTGTTACAGACCTTAATAGCTATCTGACCTACATTTCTGATATAAAGGAAACCATAAAGAAAGAGGAAGGCGCGGAAGTGAGCACAAAGCACTTTTTCTTCCGTGGACAGGCCAGCAACGAATGGAACGTCATGCCGGGAGTGTTCCGTGGTGGGATGCTGCCACACGAAGCAGAATTGATAAATGCTGCCTACACACGGAATCCTGACGACTTCCGAAAACTGACAACAGATTTTGAAAAGCTCGCAAAATTGCAACACTATGGGTTGCCAACAAGACTGTTGGATGTGACGAAAAACCCACTGGTGGCACTGTATTTTGCTTGCCAAAACAATCAAGAGAAAAAGATAACTGACGGGAAGACTACGTTATTGCCGCCGACCGATGGGAAAATCTATTATAAGCGCGATTACGGAAAAAGTTATAGTGACATAGAGATCAAAGTGTTGGCATATTTAGCGAGTCATGAAATTTCGGGCGATTATACATTAGAAAAGCTGCTCTCGGATTTGAACAAGTATGGAATTTATACAGATAAAGAGGTAAAAGAGTGCGAGGCAAGCGAGTATAAAAGCTTGCTTTCGATTATTCAAAGAAATTATTTTGTGATTTCCAACTTGAATAATGAAAGATTGGTACGGCAAAGCGGCTCTTTTCTGATTAGCGGGAAATACAATGTTCAGCTGAAAGGAAAAATCAGGCAGAGCATTGTTAAACGGGCATATAGTGATGTCCAAGATGAATTTGAACTTCAAAGTTTTAGAATACCAGCGGGAAGAAAAAGTGCAATTTTAGAAGAACTAAGTTTTTACAATATCAATGAAGGAACACTTTTCCCGGAACTTGAGCACCAGATGGCATATATTAAAAGCAATTATGCGAACATACAAAAGCCTATGGCCGATAGGTTTGTGAAAATAGAAGTTCCGGTAACAAATATTAGAGAAGTATGTGATTTAGATATTTCAGACGATAAAGTGGATGAGATTATTCAGAGGGTACTGCGGGATGAAATAAATCCAGCGTTTTTTGATGAGTCCTATATTGCAATTCAGGAAAATCTGATGCCAGATTGGTATCGCAAGGAAATTGGACTCAGTAAAGTTCGATTGGCACTGACGGACACATTGGATAATGGTACGCCGATAGGACGTGCGATGGCAAAAAGAGCAGCACAGTCTATCGTTGAAAAGATTGTGAATGCCATTGCGCAAGAATCGAATACAGCAACTTCGGATAATAGTTGAGGAGAAAAAATCATGCTTTCATTTACCGAAGATACCTTTGAACAAGCGGTCATAGAGCTATTTGAAAATATGGGTTACACCCACATTTATGCTCCTGATATGAACCGAACAGATTACAGCCGCCCTCTGCTGGACGATGTTTTGCGGGATTGTCTGGTGCGGCTGAATCGCAGCCTTCCGGCTGTGGCAATTGATGAAGCCATCCTGAAACTGAATGATTTTGATGCAGGAAGCCTGTTGCAGAAGAATATTGTCTTTATGGACTATCTGCAAAACGGTATCACGGTCAAATACGCAGTCAAGGGTGAAGAACGGTCTTCGGTAGTAAAGCTGATTGATTATGCAGATGCAGACAAAAATGATTTCTATGTGGTAAACCAGTATACCTTCGTGGAAAATGGAAACAACCGCCGCCCGGATATTATTTTGTTTATCAACGGTTTGCCGTTGGTTTTGATCGAACTGAAAAGTCCTTCCAAGGACGAAGTGGGCGCAGAAAACGCATACAACCAGATTCGGAACTATATGAAGGATATTCCTTCGATGTTCTACTATAATGCAATCTGCGTAATCAGCGACCTTTCGACCAATAAGGCGGGAACAATCACTTCTGGACTTGACCGTTTTATGGAGTGGAAAACAAAGGATGGCGATTGCGAAAATACGGCGTATGCGCAGTTTGATACCTTCTATGAGGGGATGTTCCAGAAAGCCCGGTTGCTAGATATTCTGAAAAATTTTATCCTGTTTTCCGGCGATGGGCAGAAGCCGATTAAAATTTTGGCTGGATACCACCAGTATTTTGCAGTGCGAAAAGCTATCGAAAAGGCCAAGATTGCCACTAAAACGGATGGCAAGGGTGGTGTGTTCTGGCATACGCAGGGCAGCGGGAAATCGCTGTCGATGGTATTCTACGCCCATTTACTGCAAGAAGCTTTGGATAGCCCCACCATCGTTGTGATGACAGACCGCATTGACCTTGACGATCAGCTCTACACGCAGTTCGCCAAGTGTGCGCCGTTTTTGCGCCAGATACCTGTACAGGCAACCAGCAAGGAAAATCTAAGCAAGCTGCTGGATGGTCGAAAAGCAAACGGCATTATCTTCACCACGATGTTCAAGTTTGAGCGTGGCGAGAAGCCACTGTCCGAACGTAGAAATATTGTGGTAATGGCGGATGAAGCCCACCGTGGACAGTATGGTTTTGATGAAAAAATTGTCATCAAAGAAAATGAACAGGGTGAAAAAGAAGCACATACGGTCATTGGCAATGCCCGTATCATTCATGATGCCCTGCCGAATGCAACTTACATAGGCTTTACAGGAACACCTATTTCGGCAAAAGATAGAAATACGCGTGAAGTTTTTGGTGATTATATCGATATTTATGATATGACACAGGCGGTGGAAGATGGCGCAACGCGTCCGGTTTACTATGAGAGCCGCGTTATCAAACTCCACCTTGACCAAAATACGCTGGCCTTGATTGATGCGACCTACGATGCGCTGGAACAGCAATCGGACGCTGCAACGATTGAAAAAAGCAAAAAGATGTTGGGGCAGATGGAGAGTGTGCTGGGGGCAGACTCTACCATTCAATCGCTGTGCGAAGATATTGTCAACCATTACGAAAAGTACCGCGCTAATCTTTTGACGGGCAAGGCGATGATCGTGGCGTATTCGCGCCCGATTGCGATGAAGATTTATCGGAAACTTCTGGAGCTGCGCCCGACATGGAATGAAAAAATCGGCGTAGTTATGACGGGTGGCAACAATGACCCGGAGGATTGGAAAGAAATCATCGGCACAAAATCTCACAAAGAAGAACTTGCCCGAAAATTCAAAGACAACGATGACCCGATGAAGATTGCCATTGTTGTGGATATGTGGCTGACAGGTTTTGATGTGCCTTCACTGGCTACGATGTATGTTTACAAGCCAATGCACGGATACAATCTGATGCAGGCCATCGCGCGTGTCAACCGCGTGTTTAAGGACAAAGAGGGCGGCTTGATTGTAGATTACGTTGGCATTGCATCTGCCCTCAAAGCCGCTATGAAGGAGTATACCAAGCGTGACCAGTCCCGATATGGCGATATGGACATTGCCAAAGTTGCTTATCCAAAGTTTCAGGAAAAGCTTCAGGTGTGCAAAGATTTGTTGCACGGCTTTGATTTCAGCGGATTTATTGGTGGTTCTCCGTTGATGATGGCAAAGCTGGTCACTGGCGGCGTAAACTTTGTTCTGGACGCAAAAGCACCCAAGCGCAAAGATCTGTTCCTGCGAGAAGCTCTGTTGCTGAAACAGTCGCATTCGCTGTGTTCCAGCATGACCACGGAGCAGGAGCGACATGAAGCGGCCTATATGGAAGCAGTCCGTTCTACGGTGGTGAAGATCACCTATGGTGGGAGTGGCGGCAAGACACTTTCTTTGAAAGAAATCAATGCTCAAATCAATGAACTGCTGAAAGCAAGTATCCAGAGTCAAGGTGTTATCAGTTTGTTTGACAGTAAGAAGGCAGATGAAAATATCAGCCTGTTTGACCCGGCGGTGTTGGATGAAATTTCAAAAATGAAGGAAAAGAACATTGCCGTAGAAATTTTGAAAAAACTTATGGCAGAGCAAGTTTCACTGTATAAACGGACAAATGTTGTGCAGTCTCAGAAGTTTTCAGAAAAGATTACACAGTTGATGAACTCTTACTACAATGGCTTGATTACAAACGAGGAGGTCATCAAGGAACTTCTGAAAACGGCACAGGAGATTACAGAACTGTATAACAATGGTAAAAAGCTGGGCTTGACGCAGGAAGAACTGGCTTTTTACGATGCTCTGACAAAGCCGGAAAACATAAAGGACTTCTATCAAAATAATGAATTGATTGACTTGACCAGAGAACTTACGGAAATGCTGCGCAAAAATCGGACGATAGACTGGCAGAAAAAAGAAACTGCCCGTGCGAGTATGCGTAAGATGGTGAAGCACTTGCTGAAAAAATATAAGTATCCACCGGAAGATTATGATACGGCAATCAGCACGGTCATTAGCCAGTGTGAGATGTGGACTGACAACATGGTAGTATGAATTGTATGAAATGTCGTTGATTTGTGCTTGACAATCGGATTCCTTTTCTGTAAAATGATTTTAGAAAATACTATTATTGAAAATAAGAAAGGCTGTTTTATGGGAAAGATGATCTTAGATGACCTCCGCAAGCGTCTGGAACGTCTGGACGAAGACGCAGACCTGATGATCGACAATAACGACCGCTATCAGATGGTGATTGTAGGCGGCAGTGCGTTCATTTTGTTGGGCAAGCTGACCCGCGCTACTCATGACATTGATGCCTTGAGTGTTCCGAAAGAACTGTACAGTTTGCTTGGCAAGTACGACATCAACACCGATGTGGAAGCCTACATCGACAATTTCCCATATAACTTCCAAGACCGGCTTCAGCCGCTGCCCTTTGGTGGAACAAAGGTACAGTTCTACACACCCAGTCTGGAGGATTTGGTGATTGCAAAGCTCTGCTCGTTCCGGGATACTGACAAGGCAGACGTAGAGAGCGAAGCTGTGCGGAACTCTTTGGATTGGGACTTGCTAGAACACCTTGCAACGGATGAAGATGAACTGAAAGCCAGCATCTTGAACGATTGGCGGTATCGGGATTTTTATATCCGTTATCAGGCGTATGTGGAGAGGTGGAGACCATGCGAAAGCTGACATTTGAGGGTTTCTTGAAGCAGTATGTGGCAGAGCTTTCCGGGGTGCAGACGGCAAGTGTCCATAAGTTGGCAGATTGCATGGCAGAAAATCCCCGCCTGAAAGAACCGCTCTTCCTCTATGCGCTGGCCTTTAATAAAGTAGAACTGCTGCTCCGCTACACCGCAAACAGCACGATTGCTGCGGAATATGAGAAACTTTCTAATCTCTATTCGCTGGAGCAAATGCTGGTGCTTCTTGAAAAGCAATCATCAGAACTGCCGGAAGGCTATTTGAAGGTTTGGCGCAGCTATTGTTCGGTACGGGATGCCGCCCTTGCAGACAATGACACGAAAGAACTGATTCATCGCCGGGTGTTGGAACTTCAGCAAAAAAAGAAACTGACGAATTATCGCCTTTACACAGACTTGAAGCTGAATCCGGGCAATGTGAATGCATGGCTCAAACACAACGATTCCAGCAAAATGAGCCTTGACTGTGCACGGCAGATCTACAAGTATGCAAAAAGCTACCCGTCTGTTCGATAAGAAAAAGGAAGTGAGTCTATGACCGCCGTAATCTATGCCCGCTATTCATCGGATAACCAGCGTGAAGAATCCATTGAAGGCCAGATTCGGGAATGCACGGCTTATGCGGAAAAGAACGGCATCACGGTCATCAAGCACTACATTGACCGTGCATTCTCTGCCAAAACGGACAATCGCCCGGAATTCCAGCAGATGATCAAAGACAGCGGCAAAAAGCTGTTTGATGTTGTTCTCGTCTGGAAATTTGACCGCTTTGCCCGGAATCGTTTTGATAGCGCAAACTATAAGATGATCCTGAAAAAGAACGGTGTCCACCTGATTTCCGTTATGGAACCCATTGCCGAGGGCTCACAGGGCATTCTGGTGGAAACGCTGCTGGAGGGTATGGCGGAATACTATTCCGCTGAGTTGTCCGAAAAGGTGATCCGTGGTCAAACTGAGAACGCTCTGAAAGGGAAATGCACCGGCGGTACGGGAACCATCGGCTACAAAATCGACGAGGAAAAGTTTTATCACCTTGACCCGTTGACCTCGCCGCTGGTGCTGGAAGCCTTTCAGCGGTATGACAACGGCGATAAGATGGTGGAAATTGTAAACTTCCTCAACGACAAGGGCGTCCGCAATATGCTGGGCGGTAAAATGACCCACAGCAGCGTGAATACCATGCTGAAGAACCGTCGGTACATTGGTGAATTGTCTTTCCGGGATATCGTTGTACCGGATGCAATTCCGGTTATTGTTCCGAAAGACCTGTTTGACCGGGTGCAGAAGCGTTTGGATAAGAACAAGCGTGCCCCTGCCTGTGGCAAGGCAGACGAGGAATATCTGCTGACCACCAAGCTGTTCTGCGGCAAGTGCGGTACGCTCATGGGCGGCGAAAGCGGCACAAGCCACATGGGAAACACCTACTATTACTACAAGTGTGGCAAAGCCAAACGCCACGGCAAGGCGCACTGCGATCTGAAAGCCATCCGCAAAGAGCCGTTGGAACGGTTCGTGGTGGAGACTGCCATCAAGGTGATTTTCAGCGATGAAATCATCGAACGGCTGATAGATTTGATTATGGAAGCCCAGCAGCAGGAGAACACCCGGCTGCCTGTCCTGAAAGACCAGCTCAGGGACACAGAGAAGCGGCTGGCAAACCTTCTGGAAGCCATTGAACAGGGCATCCTGACCCCGACCACCAAGCAGCGGTTGGACGAGCTGGAAGCCCAGAAGGAAGCTCTGAACACCAGTATTCTGGAAGAAGAACTGAAAAAGCCCGTCCTGACCCGTGAATGGATTCGGTTCTGGCTTGAGAAATTCCGCAAGGGTGACGTGGGCAGCACGGAACACCAGCGGCAGATCATTGATACCTTTGTCAACTCGGTCTACGTCTTTGATGACCGGGTCGTACTCAATTTCAACTTCACGGACGATGCCAAAATGGTCACTCGTGAAGAGGTTTTAGGTTCGAGTGCTGTGGAGAATGCTCCACCAAACGTAAGGCCGTTTACCTGAAAAGGTAAGCGGCTTTTTCTTGTACCTACGTGATTTTTGATATGCAAAAGTGAAACGAATTCACTTTTGCATATTGATAATGAAACGTGTAGGAGGCCCCCTTTTCAGTCGTTTGTAGCAAGTTTGTAGCAGATCTGTAGCAAAATTCGGAGAGGAACGGCAAAATGACCTCAGAAACCCGATTTTTGCAGATTTTTGGGTATAAAATTTTATCCTTGAATTTTGTGCAGAATGACGGTGGTGCTTTTCATTCGGATTCTGATGCCGTACAATAAAGGAAAAGATCATGGATGAAAGGAGAAATCGCTGTGCGCTACACCATCCGGCATTTTGATTTGCCGCTGCTTACCTTTGAAGCAAACATGGACAGTGCAGATACTGGCCTCCATTTTATAAAGGTCTACGAAGAAAACCGTTCTTTTCTACCTTTGAATCTGACTGTATCAGAAGATGGTGTAGAACGCTGGCTGCGGCATCGCGCAATTCCGAAGAACCGAGCGTATGTAGACGCTCTGCTCTCTAAGGTGGGGCTTTCTTTGAATCGACCGCTTGGAATTATTGCAGCCAATAAAGGTCTTTCACTCAATGATTGCTTTTGGGTAGATGCAGAGGGCTCCGGTGACACCTTTGAAAAAGTAAATCTTTACGATAACCGATTCAGTCAGGTGCTGGCAGCAATCGCCTTTACAGGATATGGCAGCAGCATACGAACTTCGCTTGCGTCCTGCCCGGAGTTCTCGACCAACGGGATGCTGCCAAAATGCTGGCGCAGACAAAACGGAAAAATCTATCTTTATAAAGGTGGCACGTCAGGGTTCAGCAATTTTGGATTTGAACCGTACTCGGAACTGTATGCTTATCAAGTTGCACAGGTGATGGGCGTGAATGCGATTCGCTACACCCTGACAAAAGATCTGAAAAAGACGCTTTGTTCCAAGTGTGAGCTGTTCACCAGCAAAGAGCATTCTTATATTCCCATCGGACAGCTTGTGTCCAAAGGTGGAATGAAAGCAATTTTTGCGTATTATCAGACGTTAGGTCAGAACTTTGTGGATGCGCTGGAAGATATGCTGGTCTTTGATGCAATCATCTGCAATACAGACCGCCACTATGGAAATTTTGGTGTGCTGGTAGACAATAAAACCAACACGATTGCGGCACCCGCACCGCTGTTTGACCACGGAAACTCGCTGTTCAGTCTGGGCGGAACGGATCTTTGGGACGATCAGAAAGCATTTGATGAGTATGCCCGTACACTGCTTCCGCTTGCATACGATGATTTCTTTGCAGCTGCAAAGAGCGTAATGAAGCCTCGTCACCGTGCGATGCTCCATAAGCTGCTGGATTTCCATTTTGACCGCAGAGCGACACGTTATAATCTGCCGCCAAATCGCTTGAAGATGATCGAAAAAGAGGTACAGCGCAGAGCAAGAGTGCTTTTAGGGTGAAAAAGAAACCGTCAAACGTAAGAGATTGCTATCTCATGCGTTGACGGCTTTTCTTGTTAGTGGATAGGATGATTCTCTTTGAAAACAGCAGAGACTCTATTCGTTTGAATCTTTCGACAGGGGTGATTCTTCTTTCAGAGAATACCCTAAAATATTCAATTGATGGATTACCTCCTCAGAAGATTTTCTGCCAAGATTTCTTATTCCAAAAATTTCGTCCTCCGTCATAGTCACCAAATCATCAGTCGTTTTAATTCCTGCACGAGTCAAACAATTATATGATCTAATTGAAAGATTCATATCATCAATTGAAATTGTACGATATGGTGCTTTCCCGATAATAGTATTTAATTTTTGAAGAGAATCTTTGTTTGGAATTTTTACGGTTTTATCTATATCATTGTAAGTTAAATACCCCAAGTGGGTTAACAGAGTCAAGACAGCATCCCTATTAGAAAAATCAAATATATCTCCGCAAAATGTACCTATATTTATTGGTACAGATTTTCCGTTTTGCAGGTGTTCAATGGCCTCTTTTAGGCCACTCACATTTACTTTTGGTAAGTCTATGCACTGTTCGTCCCAATAGGATTCGTACTTATGCTGTAGCATCGCATCCACAACAGATTTAGGGCTGTACATGGAATAATGCTCATCTCCGGACCGCCGATGCGCAATCAGGTCATAGCCATCATACCATGCTTTGGCCTCCTCAAAGCTCATCTGATACTTTTCGCAAAGAGCAGACACTTCTGATTCGGTAAAGCCAAAATACTCTGCCAGTTCACCGGGATCGGTCATGGAATACTCAGTAAACATATTTAGTGCAGAGTGGGAGCCGTACTTTTTAATGGGTAAGATGCCTGTCATGTAGGCCAATGCAACGTAATCCTTGTCTTTGAGCCAAGCTCGCAGAAAGTCAAGATATTTCTTCTGCGCATCCTGATTTTGCTGGTATTCCCGAAACAGGCAATCCCATTCGTCAATCAAAATCACGAAAGAACGATTTGTTTTTGCATAAATGTCTTTCATGACCTGAATGAGGTTGTTTTTATCCCGAAAACGGACATTTTGAAAATGGTCCGTTAAATCAAATACAAGATATTTTTGCAGCATTGTTAGCATTTCATCCATGCTATGCGTCATGCTGAGAAATTCCTGCATGTTGACTTTAATTACGTCATATTGGTTGAGGTGCTGCTGATAAGATGACACATAGTGGATTTTCAAGGAACTGAACAACGATGCGGAATTCTCACCACGGTCATAGTAAGCGGCTAGCATATCGGCAGCCATCGACTTGCCGAAACGGCGAGGACGACTGACACAGATGAACTTCTGTCTGGTGTTCAAAACGGCATTGGTCTTTTCGATCAATCCGGTCTTATCTACATAGATTTCGGAGTTTAGGCTTTCCTGAAAGCCCTTGCTGCCCGGATTCAGATAGCTTCCCATATGATGCCTCCTATCCTGAAAATATCATTGTATTCATTATACTCTAATCCATCAGGAAGCACAAGAACGGGTTGATCAAAGCGAAAAGAAAACATCTTGTGTTGTGCATAGCGTAATTCTCATATAAAGCTCTTGTATGCATACTCCTGTGGGAGTATAATTAGAGCGAGGAGGTGGTTCTGTGGAAAAAACAATTTATCACGGTTCGGATCATATTATTAAAAAGCCAAAGTTCGGCTATAGCAAGCCCTACAATGACTATGGCATCGGTTTTTACTGCACTCAGAACCCCAACATGGCCAAAGAGTGGGGTATTGGCATCGACCACAATGGCTACGCTAACCGGTATAAAATCGAATGCGACGGTTTGACCATTCTGGATTTGAACGCTCCCGGTTACACGATGCTGCAGTGGCTGACGATTCTTTTGGAGAACCGCGAATTCGATACTTCTGCCCCGCTGGCCGCAGAAGCCAAAGAATACCTGATGAACACTTTTCACCTCGACTATAAGTCTGCTGATATCATCATTGGCTACAGGGCAGATGACAGCTATTTTTCCTTTGCATCCGATTTTTTCAACGGTGCAATCTCTTACCGCCAGTTGTGCAATGCCATGCGCTTGGGCAAGCTGGGGCAGCAGTTCGTGCTGAAAAGCAAAGCGGCCTTTGAACAGCTGGAATTTCTCGGCTATGAGACCGCAGACTCTAAAGAATGGTATAAGAAAAAGGCCTTCCGTGACCAGACAGCCCGCCGCCAATATTTTGACGTGGAACGCAACTGCCGTCAGAGGGGAGACCTTTATATTACCACGATTCTCGACGAGGAGATGAAGCCCAATGATCCACGCTTACGATAAAAGCTATCTTTCTGCTGCACAGAAAAATCTTGCCCGGATGTTGGATTATCTTGTCAACGATCTGCATTATCCGTTGGAGACGGCATGGCAGTGGTTTGTGACCAGTGAACTGTCTGCCCGGTTCGAGCAGGGGGATTGTTCTGTGTTGGTGGGCTTGTCCGGTGTAGAACTTGCCCGCGCTGTACTGGAGCAGGCGGGCGAAGCCGTGCCCATGCAGAAACCCTCGTATGCCTACGACCGCAGCCCGGAATACTGGACAGGCTGGGCTCTTGCCTATTACCAGTGGCTGACCAGTTTGTGCTTTGCGGAGATTGAACAGGCAGTGTCTATCGCGGAGGTGCGGCTGCTGTATACGCCCTACCACGAGATGGATGTACGGCAGTTTGCAGACAAGATGAACGAGTTGTACCGTGCGGCAAAGCCGGAAACAAACCTGAAAGCCATGCGCACATTGGCCGGATTGAGCCAATCGGAACTGGCAGGACAGGCTGATGTGTCTGTGCGTACCATCCAGCAGTACGAACAGCGACAGAAGGACATCAACAAAGCACAAGCAGAAACGCTGCTTCGCCTTGCGCGTGCGCTGAATTGCAACGTGGAGGATCTGATGGAGAAAGTTCCACCGCTGAATTTTATCGCAAGGCAAGAAAGTAGAGCAACATGAAAACAGCATATTTGCGATATGCAATTCAACGCTGTTGCTGTTGCATTAAAAAGTTGAATTGCTATAACACACGGCAAGAAACAATTTTCGTTTCGCACATTGTAATGTTCGCAGAAAAAACTTATAATGCTTTTGAACCTGTAGGACATACAAAACGCAGAAAAGAGAGAGAATCATGAGAAAACTGTTCCTTTTGGAAGATGATCTGAGCCTGGTCAGTGGGCTGACCTTTGCATTCAAGAAACAGGGCTTTGCACTGGATACAGCCCGGACGCTGGCAGAAGCCGAGGTGCTGTGGTCAGACAGAAAATATGACCTGCTGGTGCTGGATGTTTCCCTGCCGGATGGCTCTGGCTTCGATTTCTGCCAGAAGGTGCGGCGCACATCCAACGTGCCGATTCTGTTCCTGACCGCTTCGGATGAGGAAATGAATATCATCATGGGGTTGGAACTGGGTGGGGATGATTACCTGACCAAGCCGTTCAAGCTGGGTGTCCTGTTGTCGCGGGTCAATGCACTGCTTCGCCGTGCAAATGCGTCCAGCGCAGGAGAACCCGTACTGGAATCGGGCGGCATCACCGTCCGGCTGTTGCAGGGGCAGGCATACAAAAACGGAATCTTGCTGGAACTGACCGGCGCAGAGTACAAGCTGCTCTGCTTCTTTATGCAGCATCCGAATGCCGTGCTATCCAAGGAACAAATTCTGGATGCACTGTGGGACTGCGATGGGGATTACATTGACAGCAGTGCCTTAACAGTGTACATCCGGCGGCTGCGGATGAAGATCGAGGACGACCCCGGCAAACCGCAGATGCTGCTGACTGTCCGCGGCATGGGCTATAAATGGAATGGGTAAAGGTGCCGTATGAAAGTATTCGCAAACCGGGAGATCCGAAATTTGTTCCAAGCCGTGCTGGCGGTCTGGGCGGTGGCATTGGCGCTCACGCAGGGCATCGTATGGCATACGACGCACGCATTCTCTTTCGGGTTACTGTTGGTTTTTCTTCTGCTGGGCGGCTGTCTCTGGGGCGTGCTTTTTCGCTATTTCCAAAGGCAGAGCGCGCTTCTGGAACAGGCAGTCCAGCAAATCCAAAGCTGTCTGGATGGCAACCCGGATGCACGACTGGACTGCGACCGGGAGGGAGAATTTTACCGTCTGTTTCACTCCGTTAATGCATTGGCGGCAGTTCTGAGCGCACACGCAGACAACGAGCAGCGGGAGAAGCGTTTTTTGAAAAATACCATTGCAGATATTTCGCACCAGCTCAAAACACCGCTGGCGGCGTTGAATATCTACAACGGTCTGCTTCAGGACGAAGCTGTTTCGCCGTCGGAGGTCAAAGAGTTTGCAGACCTGTCCGAACAGGAGTTGGACCGCATCGAAACGCTGGTGCAGAATCTGCTCAAAATCACCCGGCTGGATGCCGGTTCGGTCGTCTTGGAGAAGAAAAACGAAAATGTTGCTGAAATGGTGCAGGACATCGCGCGGCAGTATCACTATCGTGCCAAGCAGGAACAGAAAAAGCTTGTTCTGTCCGGCTCAGAGGCGGTTACACTTTGGTGCGACCGTGACTGGATGCAGGAAGCTGTGGACAATCTTGTAAAGAATGCCCTTGACCACACAAAGAGCGGAGATACGATTCAGGTAGAGTGGAATGCACTGCCGTCCATGGTTCAGATCAAAGTGCGCGACAACGGCAGCGGCATCCACCCGGAAGATTTGTACCATATCTTCAAACGGTTTTATCGCAGCCGCTTTTCACAGGATACACAGGGCATCGGGCTGGGTCTGCCGCTGGCAAAAGCCGTTGTGGAAGCCCATCACGGCACCATTGAAGTAGACAGCGAGCTGGGAAAGGGCACGACCTTTACTCTGAATTTTCCGATTCCTACAAAATTGTAGGCTGAGTGTAGGCTTGCAGTAAGGTTGACGTGTTATCCTTTTCTGCACAGACAGAGATCATCCGTCTGAATCGAAGGAACCTGCAAAGTGAGGGATACACTATGGAACTATTAGAAGTCAACCATCTCTGCAAGACCTACGGCAGCGGAGAAACTGCTGTCCATGCGCTGAAAGATGTTAGCTTTTCAGTGCCGAAAGGCGAATATGTGGCGGTCGTTGGCGAATCCGGCTCCGGCAAAAGCACCCTGCTCAACCTGATTGGTGGACTGGATACGCCGACTTCCGGCAAGGTGCTGATTGATGGCAAGGATGTTTTTGCCATGAAAGACCGGGAGCTGACGATCTTCCGCCGCCGCAATATCGGTTTTATCTTTCAGGCATTCAACCTCATCCCGGAACTGACCGTAGAACAGAACATCCTGTTCCCGGTGCTGCTGGACTACCAAAAGCCGGACAGAGCATATCTGGAAGAACTGCTGACCGTGCTGAATCTGAAAGACCGTCGGAAGCATCTGCCAAGCCAGCTTTCCGGTGGGCAGCAGCAACGGGTAGCCATCGGCCGCGCCCTGATGACCCGCCCTTCCCTGATTTTGGCGGATGAGCCGACCGGCAATCTGGACACCCAGAACACCAGCGAGGTCATTGCCCTGCTAAAAGAAACATCCCGGAAATACGAGCAGACCATCCTGATGATCACCCACAACCGCAGCATTGCGCAGACGGCAGACCGGGTGTTGCAGGTATCGGACGGCTGCCTGACCGATTTTGGGAGGTGCCGGGAATGAGCAGCACAGAAATGAAAAGCTATCTGAGCCTGATCCCGATTTCTGCCAAGGTACGCAGACGGCAGAACCGCATGACGATTTTGTGCATCGTCCTTGCGGTGTTTCTGGTCACGGCGGTGTTCAGTATGGCAGATATGGCGATTCAGATGGAAACCTCAAACCAGCTGAACAAAAACGGAAACTGGCATATCATGGTAAAGGACATCTCCCCTGAAACAGCCGCAGAGCTTGCTGCACAGGAGGATGTTGCTGCATTTTCGGCGTATAGCGACATCAACGCTTCCCTTACGGAAAACTACTTTGCCGGAGATAAACGTGCCGCACTGGTAGGAGCAGATGATGCGATCCTTCAAATCTTTCCGGGAATGCAGTGTAGCACTGCCCCGGCGGATGGCGAAGTGCTCGTGACAGCAAACATCCGGGATTGGCTGGATGTTACGGTCGGTACAGCGATTCCGCTGACGCTCCCGGATGGAAAGACCATTTCGCTTACTGTCGCAGGTTTCAATGAGGATATCTCCGATGCGAGCCAGTATGATGCTGTTGTGCTGGTGATGAACCGCAGTACATTTTCTCAGATTGCCGCACAGGTAGAAGAATCCTTTGAAACACAGTATTTCATCCAGTTCAAGCCACGTACCAATTTGCGGCAGTCCATTGTGAACATCGAAAACAAATACGGAATTTCAGAAGAAAAAATCTCCGAAAATACTTACCTGATGGCGTTGAACGCAAGCAGCAACAACGATTATATTGTAGGCTTATATGCGGTAGCGGCTGTGTTGGCTGGCATGGTCGTCCTTGCCGGAATTTTTATGATCACAGGCAGCATCAACAGCAATGTAGCGCAGCGTACCAGCTATTATGGAATGCTGCGTTGTCTTGGGGCAGGAAAAAATCAGGTTCGGATGCTTGTCCGGCTGGAAGCTCTTTTCTGGTGTAAAACTGCTGTTCCAGCAGGATGTGTGCTGGGAATCGTTTCCACATGGGGATTGTGTTCCTTTCTGCGTGGATTTATCGGCGAGGAGTTCAGCTCTTTACCAGTGCTTGGCATCAGCCCGGTCGGTATTATCTGTGGTTCCGTGCTGGGACTTATCACGGTTTGGTTCGCGGCATCTTCTCCGGCACGGCGGGCGGCAAAAGCTTCTCCGATCACAGCAGCAACTGGGAATGCGGTGGAAAATGCAGCGGATTCTCCGTGTCATGCTCGGTTGTTTGGAAGTCGTGCAGAGCTTTCTTTGGGCGTGAGCCATGCAACCTCGTCCAAAAAGAACTTGCTTCTGATGACAGGTTCCTTTGCGTTAAGCATTCTCCTGTTTTTGAGCTTTTCGGTTTTGCTTCGATGGGTTGGATTTGCGCTGAATCCGTTGCAGCCCTACACACCGGACTTATCGGTGGCTGAAACATCCGGGCAAAATGTCCTTGACCCGGTGCTGGTGGAGCAGCTGGATGCTCTGCCGGAAGTCAAACACGCATTCGGGCGGATGTATTGCCCGCTCCCGGCGGAATATCAGGGAAAACAGGGGTCCATCGACCTGATTTCATACGATACGATACAGTTTGGCTGGGCGAAAAAAGACCTGATTGGCGGAACCCTTCCGCAGGAGCCGGAGGATGGCACATACCCTGTGCTGACGGTATTCGACAAAAGCAACTCCCTGACCGTGGGTGATACCATCCAGATGGAGGATGCAAAGCTCACAGTCGTGGGTGTATTGAACGACAGCCCGTTCAGTAGTACCGATTCCCCGATTGTTATCTGCACCGAAGAAACCTTCCATCAGCTGACCGGGCAAAACCGCTATGCGGTGATCGATATTCAACTGAAAGATACCACAGCAGACGCAGCCATTGCACAAATACACACCCTGCTGAGCGACACGTTAAACAAGCAGGTTGTTTTTTCCAACCGAATCGAAGGAAATCGGATGATACAAAGCACCTACTGGGCGTTCCATCTGGTGGTCTATGCGTTTCTCATCGTGATTGCAGGAATCACCATTCTGAACATCATCAACAGCATTTCCATGAGCGTGTCGGCACGAATGAAGCAGTATGGCATCCTGCGTGCCATCGGGATGGATGATGCACAGCTGAAACGCATGATCTCTGCCGAAGCTGGCACCTATGCGGTGTCCGGTCTTGTGGTGGGCATTGCGCTGGGTCTTGTGCTGAATCGGAAGCTGTATATCCTGCTCATCACCCATTATTTCGGTGCAGCGTGGCAGATGCCGTGGGGCTGTCTTGCCGTGATTGTCGTAGTCGTGCTGGCGGCTGTGGTGCTGGCAGTATATAACCCGGTCAGGCGAATCCTCATGCAGCCCATTACTGCAACCATCAGTGAATTATAAGCCAGAACAACAGATGCCCACCAGCTTATGGCGAAAACCATAGGTCGGTGGGCATCGTGCTCTTTATAGGGGCTTAATCTTCCAGTCTGCCGTGGTCACAGCCGAGGGAGAGATAGCGCTCCATCTCCCCATTCAGCACAAGCTGTGCGTATTCCAAGGGCTTATTGTACAGCAGCCAGTCCAGTTCAGCCCGCTGTGCCGGGGTGTTGCCGTATCCGTCC